>Ga0210021_1000585_pt1 | contig 40253 bp, 34 predicted proteins | sample CryGeymeta201517_FD_183981 | JGI IMG/M metagenome (GOLD analysis project Ga0210021, IMG submission 183981) | Groundwater microbial communities from Crystal Geyser aquifers in Utah, USA - Crystal Geyser metaG 2015-17 (SPAdes) (version 2) | ecosystem: Environmental > Aquatic > Deep subsurface >... | reverse complement strand
CTCGCGCCGGGCGACCTCGGCGTTGGCCAGGCCGACCACCACCGACAGACTGTCCACCTCGGCCTGCTTGACCCAGGCGTTCATATCGTCGGGCTGCGGTCGGGGCGCCGCTACGTTGCTGGCGAGCGGGTCGAGTTTGGGCGCCTCGGCCATAATCAATTTTTCCAGCGTCCGGCGTTTGACTTCCAGGTCGTTCCCGGCGGCGATCTCCAGGGCCACGGTGGCATCGAAACTGGCCTGTGCCTCGTGGCTATCGACGATGGTCGCGGCGCCCACCTCGAAGCTCTTCCTGGCCTGGGCCAGTTGCTGGGCGATGGCGGCCTTCTGAGCCTGGGCCGTGGCCAGGTTGTCCTGGGCCTGCAACACGTCGAAATAGGCCTGGGCGGTACGCAGGATGAGGCTTTGCCGGGCCAGCTTGAGCTGGGCCTCGACCGCCTGGACCTGGAGTCTGGCCTGTTCCAGCGCCTCCAGGTTTTGCTTGCGATAGAGCGGCTGGATCAGGGTCAGGGTCAGGCCGGGCGAGGTGTAGTGTTTCGGGTCGCTGACATTGGTATCGGTCTCATAGTGGTTGAGACCGGCGGCCAGATTGAGGCTGGGCAACAACAGCGAACGCGCCTGGAGCAGCTTTTCCATGCCGGCCTGGTAGGCGGCCTGGGCCGAGGCGTAGACGGCATCGTTCTGTTGGGCCAGGCGGTAGATGTCGGTCAGATTGGCGGCATCGGCCTGCCCGAAAAGCACAGCGAGGCCGATGGACAAACATGTTTTACGCATCAGATCATGATCTCAATAAGTCGGCCCGCCGGATCGAGGTTCGTCTCAGAATACGAACCGCTCCGGTTCCAGGGCATGGACCAGGGCCTTGACGCTGGTCTCGAACAGCACTTCCCGACGACAGGCGCCAGGGCCAGCGCAGGTCACCAGCAACGCTGCCATGGCTGGGCCTTCGCCGACCACGGCGAACAGGCGACCGCCCGGGTTGAGCCGGTTCAAGTAGGCCTCGGGCAGCACTGGTGAGGAACCAGTCAGCACGATCGCGTCGAACCGGCCGTCGGCGTTCCAGTCGCGGGCGGCGTCGCCCAGCTTGACGGTCACGTTCTCCAGACCATGGGCCTTGAGCGTCTTCTCGGCGGTTTCCTTCAGCTCGGGGTCGATTTCGATGCTGACCACCTCGGCCGCCAGCGAGGCCAGCAGGGCGGTCAGATAGCCGCTGCCGGCGCCGACTTCCAGGACCCGGTCGGTGCGTTTCAAGGCCAAGTTCTGCACCACTCGCGCTTCGAGTTTGGGCTCCCACATGGCTTCGCCATTGCCGAGCGGAATCGCCATATCGACGAAGGCCAGCGAACGGTAGATGGCGGGGACGAAGTCCTCCCGCTTCAGCCTGGTCAGCAAGTCCAGCACCACCGGGTCCAGCACCTCCCAGGGGCGAATCTGCTGTTCGATCATCAGGTGGCGGGCATTCTCATAGTCCATGGCGTTTATCCGGCGGTTGCTGCGACTGGAAAATCTTAGCACATACCGACCACTGCGCTCAGTCCAGCGTGCGCCGATAGCGCTTCAGGGCAATGGCCATGACCACCAGGAAGAAGGCCACGATCGGCCCCAACTCCGGCAGTACCTCGGCCAGGCCGTTACCCTTGAGCAGGATGCCGCGCACGATGCGCAGGAAATGGGTCAGCGGCAGTACCTCGCCAATGGCCTGAGCCCAGCCCGGCATCCCCCGGAACGGAAACATGAAGCCGGACAGCATCATGTTGGGCAGGAAGAAGAACATGGTCATCTGCATCGATTGCATCTGGTTTTTGGCCAAGGTGGAGAAGGTGATGCCGACGCCCAGCAGGGCGAACACGAACACCATGGCGCAGGCATAAAGCAGGGCCAGGCTGCCGACCATGGGCACATGGAAGACAAAATACGAGGCTAACAGGATCAGCGTCACCTGGATCAGCGCCACCAGGATATTGGGCACGATCTTGCCCAGGGTCACCTCCAGCGGCCGGACCGGCGTCGCCAGCAGGTTCTCCATGGTGCCGCGCTCCCGCTCCCGGGTCACCGCCAACCCGGTGCCCATCACCATGGTCATGGTCAGGATTACCCCCATCAGGCCGGGCACGATGTTGTACTGGGTGATGCCCTCCGGGTTGTACCGGCGATGCAGGCGCACCTCGAACGGCGGCGGCCCGGACTTGAGGCGCGCCAGCGGACCGGCCAGGTCGCGGTCGAGCGCCGTCTGGGCCAGCGTCGACAGCGCCCCGAGCGCGTTACTGGTGGCCGCCGGGTCAGTGGCATCGGCCTCTACCAGGATGGCCGGCCGCTCGCCGCGCTGCACCCGGCGGGCGAAATCGGCCGGGATGTCGATCACAAACTGCGCCTCGCCGCGCGCCAGTAGTTCGGCGGCCTCGGCCTCGCTGGCGGTGCGGCTGACGATGGTGAAATAACCGCTGTTTTGCATCGCCGCGACGAACGAGCGGGCAAACTGGCTGTTCTCGGCGATACGCACCGCCGTGGGCAGGTGCTTGGGGTCCGAGTTGATGGCGAAGCCGAACAGCAGCAACTGCATCAGCGGGATGCCCACCATCATGGCGAAGGTGAGCCGGTCCCGACGCATCTGGATGAACTCCTTCACCACCACGGCGGCGAAGCGGGAGAAGGAAAACAGGTTCATGCGCCGTTTTCCTTGGCCCGATCCATCAACTGGATGAACACGTCTTCCAGACCCGGCTCGGCCGGTTGCCACTGCCAACGGGAATCGCGGCGCAGGTCTGCGGTGCAGGCGGCCAGCCGCTCGGCATCGGTGCCGGAGACATGCAGGGCGTTGCCGAACGGCACTACTTGCTCGACGCCTGGGCAGCCGCGCAACCGGTCAGCCAAGGCGGCCAGGTCGTCGCCCTCCACCCGCCAGGTCACCAATCCCGAGCTGGCCAGTATGGCCTGCGGCGTACCGCTGGCCAGCAGGTTGCCATAGGCGATGTAGGCCAGTTCGTTACAGCGTTCCGCCTCGTCCATGTAATGGGTCGATACCAGCACCGTGATGCCCTCTGCCGCCAGTTTGTGTATCTCCTGCCAAAAATCGCGCCGGGCCTTGGGATCGACGCCGGCAGTCGGCTCGTCGAGCAGCAGCAGTTGCGGCGAATGCAATAGGCAGGCGGCCAGGGCCAGGCGCTGTTTCCAGCCGCCCGACAGGGTGCCGGCCAACTGGTTGCGCCGATCCGCCAAGCCCAACCGGGCCAGCGATGCGTCGACCGCCTGGCGGCGCTGGGCCATGCCGTACATGCGGGCGATGAAATCGAGGTTCTCGCGGATGGTCAGGTCTTCATACAGAGAAAAGCGCTGGGTCATGTAACCGACCTGGCGCTTGATCCGGTCGGTATCGCGAATCAGGTCCAGGCCCAGACAGGCGCCGCTGCCGGCATCCGGCGTCAGCAGGCCGCACAGCATCCGGATCGAGGTGGTCTTGCCGCTGCCGTTGGGGCCGAGAAAACCGAAGATGCTGCCCCTAGGCACCTTCAGGCTCAGGCCGCTCACCGCCGCCTTGCCGGCGAAGCTCTTGGAGAGGCCGACAACATCGATGGCCAGTTCCGGCATCAGGGCAATCTCACATCCACCGGTTGCCCCGGCGACAGCTTAATCGCGTCTTGAAGACCCGGCCGCGCCTCCACCAGCCAAACCAGCTTGGTCCGGTTATCGCGGTTGTAGATCACCGGCGGGGTGTACTCCGGCTGGCTGGACACGAAACTCACCGTCGCCGCGATAGCCGCGCCGCAACCGTCGCAACCCACCTTTACCCGCGTGCCTGGCTTGAATCGGGGCAGCTCGGTCTCCGGCACGAAGAAGCGCAACTTGATATTGCCCGGTGGCAGGATGGACAGCACCGGCGAGCCGGCCGCGACGAACTCGCCCGGCAGATAGAGTCGATCCTGCACCACACCGTCGACCGGCGCCGTCACCGTCTTCCGCGCCGTCTGCCAGACCGCCTGATCGACTGCCGCCTGGGCCGATGCCACGGCGGCGCGTGCCGCAGCAACCTGATCGGCCCGGCTGGCCAACCGGGCCACCCGCAATTGGGCATCGACCTCAGCCAGCATCGCCCGCGCCTGATCGCACGTCGAGCGCGCCTGGTCCAGCGTTGCCGGACTTTGAAATCCGGAGGCGACGAGTTTTTCAGTCCGCTGCAAGTTGGCTACCGCCAGCCCCAGCGCCGCCTGGGCCTGCCGCCGCTGGGCCTCGATGGCGGCAATCTCATCCGGCCGCCGGCCCTTCTCCAGATCGGCCAATTGCGCCCGCGCCTGGGTCAGCCGCTGCTCCGCGCCGCGTCGCGCGGCCGCCTCGTTCTCCTGCTCCAGCACAAACAGCGGGCCGCCCACCTTCACCGCCGCGCCCTGGGCCACGCTCAACCGCGCCAGCGTCCCGGCCAACGGCGAGGCCACCCGGACATACTCGGCCTCGGCGTAGCCCTGATAAGCCGGCGGCGCATCGGGCTGACAACCAGCCAGCCCGATGACGATGAGCGGCAAAAGCAAACGATGATTCATTCAGGCACCCAGCATCAGAAGCGTTATCCGTATTGTCACGGCTGCGCGAGGTGCTGTCACTCGCTGACGTCAGCCCAGGAGTCTGTCGGACTAAGAGGAAATCAAATAACACTTTTTTCGTGTTACACTTAGTTCGTGGTTCAATCTGGAGGGCACTATGCGTAACGTCACGATTGTACTGGACGATGCTGTGGCCGATTGGTCGCGGATATGGGCTGCCACCCACCAGACCAGCGTTTCTCGCATGTTGGGGGAGTTGCTGGCTGAGAAGATGGCGGATGAGGAGCACTATTCGGTGGCGATGGCGGACTATCTGGCCGCGCCTGTGGTCGCTGTCTCCACGTCGGATAAACCCGCGCCTGCACATCCTTATCTCAGCCGCGATGCTGCTCATGAACGGTAAGGTGTTCGTCGATACCAACATCCTGCTTTATGCCCGGGACGGCGGGCAACCGACTAAGCAGCCTGTTGCCCACGCCTGGATGGCTTCGCTATGGCGTAGCCGCCAGGGGCGCTTGAGTTTCCAAGTGCTGCAGGAATTTTATGTCAATGCTACCCAGAAATTGAAACCCGATTTTCCAACCGAACTGGCGCGCCAGGATGTCCGTAGCCTCTTGGCATGGCGTCCGATCAAGACCGATGCGGCACTGATTGAGGCAGCCTGGAAGCTGGCTGACCATTATGGCTTCTCGTGGTGGGACGCCCAGATCGTGGCCGCAGCGCAACGCGCCAATTGTCAAATCCTGTTGACCGAAGATATGCAAGACCGCATGGAGGTGGGAAACCTGAACTTAATCAATCCCTTTGCGGCAGGGGCGCCAGAACCCCAATAAAACCTCAGACACAGGGGAGCGGCCTCCTACATCACGCAAATTGAACGTGACAAACCGCCAACTTGAAAAGTTTTAAACCAAAAGGAAATGTGCCATGACTACCCATATCGAACGCATCCACGCCCGTGAAATTCTCGATTCGCGCGGCAATCCCACCGTCGAGGTGGAAGTTTCACTTGAATGTGGCGCGTTTGCCCGCGCGGGGGTGCCATCCGGCGCATCCACCGGCGTCCATGAGGCGCTGGAACTGCGCGATGGCGACAAGAGCCGTTACGGCGGCAAGGGCGTGAAGAAGGCGGTCGGCCACGTCAACAACGAGATCGCGGCGGCACTCACCGGCATGGACGCGCTCGACCAGGGCGCAGTAGATCGCGCCATGATCGAACTGGACGGCACCCCCCACAAGGAAAAATTCGGCGCCAACGCCATCCTCGGCGTGAGCATGGCCGTGGCGCGCGCCGGCACCGCCGCCTGCAATCTGCCGCTATTCCGCTACCTCGGCGGCGCGGCGGCAAACCGCCTGCCGGTGCCGATGTTCAATATCCTCAACGGCGGCGCCCACGCCAACTGGCAAGGCACCGATTTACAGGAATTCATGATCGCCCCGGTGGGCGCGCCCAGCTTCACCGAGGCCTTGCGCTGGGGCAGCGAGGTCTACCATTCCCTGAAGAAAGTGCTCAAGGACGGCGGTTATTCCGTCGGCGTCGGCGACGAGGGCGGCTTTGCGCCGGTGCTGAAACGCAACTCGGACGCCATGGACCTGATCGTCAAGGCCATCGAACAGGCGGGCTACCGCCCCGGCGACGATGTGATAATCGCCCTCGACCCGGCTTCGAGCGGATTCTACGAAGACGGCCTGTATCACCTGCGTACTGAAAACCGCAAGGTGGATGCCGCTGAAATGGTGGCGATGTACGCCGATTGGGCAGTTAAATACCCCTTCCTGGTGCTGGAAGACGGTCTGGCGGAAGACGACTGGGAAGGCTGGAAGCTGCTCAATCGCGAACTGGGCGGGAAACTCGAATTGGTGGGGGACGATCTGTTCGTCACCAACGTGGAACGCATCCAGCGCGGTATCGATGAAAACGCGGCCAACGCGGTACTAATCAAGCTCAACCAGATCGGCACGCTGACCGAAACCGTGGCGGCGGTGCGGCTGGCCTACGGCGCCAACTGGGGCGCGATGGTGTCGCACCGCAGCGGCGAGACGGTGGACAGCTTCATCGCCGACCTCACCGTTGCCTTGGGCACCGGCCACCTCAAGACCGGCGCGCCGTGCCGGGGCGAGCGGGTGGAGAAGTACAACCAGTTGATGCGTATCGAGGAATATCTGGGCGAATCGGCGGTATATGCCGGGCGCCGCGCCTTCGTGCGCTGAACCACCTAGGAGCGTGTCGGCCAGCCACCGGGCGGGCCGATTGCGGTGTATCATTTCAGCCAGTTTTTTTTCGCTAGGGGTCTCCGCCCAAACCTTATCCCCGCCTTGGCGCGTTTGGGGTCTATTCGGAGTGAGAAACACCCTTGGAACCTGATCCGGGCTGTACCGGCGTAGGGAAGCGAGGCCGCCGTGCCGCCTTCCTTACTTGTATGGAGAGGAAGGACATCATGAACGCCGTAATCGACCCTCAGGCAGACTTTCTGGCCGCCACCGCCCATGTCGACGAGGCCGCCATCCAGCCGCTGCCGAACTCGCGCAAGGTCTACGCCGAAGGCTCGCGGCCGGACATCCAGGTGCCGATGCGCGAGATCAGCCAGGCCGACACGCCGACCGGCATGGGTGGGGAGGCCAACCCGCCGATCTTCGTCTACGATTGTTCCGGCCCTTACACCGACCCGGCGGTAAAGATCGATATCCGCCAGGGCCTGCCGGCCTTGCGTCGACAGTGGATCGAAGAACGCAACGACACCGAGACGCTGTCCGGGCTGTCGTCCGACTACGGTCGCCGCCGCGCCAGCCAGGACGAGCTGGCCCGTCTGCGCTTCCATGGCCTCGCCCGCCAGCCGCGCCGCGCCAAGGCCGGCATGAACGTGAGCCAGATGCACTACGCCCGTCAAGGCATCATCACGCCGGAGATGGAATACGTCGCCATCCGCGAAAACCTGCGCCGCCGGGAATACCTGAAAAGCCTGCGCGCCAGCGGCCCGCAGGGCGACAAGTTGGCCAGGTTGATGGGCCGGCAGCAGCGCGGCCAGAACTTCGGCGCCGCCATCCCCGAGGAGATCACCCCCGAATTCGTGCGCGCCGAGATCGCCGCCGGTCGCGCCATCCTCCCCGCCAACATCAACCACCCCGAGACCGAGCCGATGATCATCGGCCGCAACTTCCTGGTGAAGATCAACGCCAACATCGGCAACTCGGCGCTCGGCTCCTCGATCAACGAGGAAGTGGACAAGATGACCTGGGCCATCCGCTGGGGCGGCGACACGGTGATGGACCTGTCCACCGGCAAGAACATCCACGAGACGCGCGAGTGGATCATCCGCAATTCGCCAGTTCCAATTGGCACGGTGCCGATCTATCAGGCCCTGGAAAAGGTCGATGGCCACGCTGAGGAACTGACCTGGGAGATGTTCCGCGACACCCTGATCGAACAGGCCGAGCAGGGCGTGGACTATTTCACCATCCACGCCGGCGTGCGGCTGCGCTACATCCCGATGACCGCCGAACGGATGACCGGGATTGTTTCTCGCGGCGGCTCGATCATGGCCAAGTGGTGTCTGGCGCATCACCAGGAAAGTTTCCTCTACACCCACTTCGAGGACATCTGCGCGATCATGAAGGCCTACGATGTCGGCTTCAGCCTTGGCGACGGCCTGCGCCCCGGCTCCATTTTTGATGCCAACGACGAGGCCCAACTGGGCGAGTTGAAGACGCTCGGTGAATTGACCCAGATTGCCTGGAAGCACGACTGCCAGGTCATGATCGAAGGCCCCGGCCATGTGCCCATGCAGCTCATCAAGGAGAACATGGACCTGGAACTGGCATGGTGCGACGAGGCGCCGTTCTACACCCTCGGCCCGCTGACCACCGACATCGCGCCCGGTTACGACCATATCACCAGCGCCATCGGCGCAGCCCAGATCGGCTGGTACGGCACCGCCATGCTCTGCTACGTCACGCCCAAGGAGCATTTGGGCCTGCCCGACAAGAACGACGTCAAGGAAGGCATCATCACCTACAAGCTGGCCGCCCACGCGGCGGATCTCGCCAAGGGTCACCCCGGCGCGCAGATCCGCGACAATGCGCTATCCAAGGCCCGTTTCGAATTCCGCTGGGCCGACCAGTTCAACCTCGGCCTCGATCCGGACAAGGCGCGCGAATTCCACGACGAAACCCTGCCCAAGGAATCGGCCAAGGTGGCCCATTTCTGCTCCATGTGCGGGCCGCACTTCTGCTCCATGAAGATCACCCAGGAGGTGCGCGACTTCGCGGCGCAACAGGGGATCGCCGAAGCCGAAGCCTTGGCGAAGGGCATGGCGGTGAAGTCGGTGGAGTTCGTCGCGCAGGGCGCCGAGGTTTATCGCAAGCTTTGACGCGAACGAATCGTGGCCGTATTCACCGAACTCCCCCCTTATAACGAACAGGATCTGCGGCGCTGGTTTTACGGCCCAGACCTAGACCGATCGAACGATTACCTGGATGCCGTCCGTATCCTCCAGGTATCTGGCGGCGCCATCGCCGCCACGGTCCAGGGCCGGGCACCCCAGCCTTATGCCGTGCATATTGCCTTCGAACGCGCCCGCAACGGTCAAATGCACCTGTCCGCCGTCTGTAGCTGCCCGGTGGGCTGGTTGTGCAAGCACAGTGCCGCCGTGTTGCGGGTTCTGCTGCGTCAGCAACCCGCCGAGCGACTCGCCGTCAATCCGGAGGTGCTGCGCTGGCTGGATGGCTTCCGGCAAAATATCGACCTCCCCGAGGGCCGGGTAAAACGCGCCACGGTCAGCAAGGATGCCCTGTTCTATCTGCTCGACCGGCATTACGCCAACGACTGGGAGATCAATTTTGCCAAGGCGCGCATGGATGCCAATGGTCTGCCCGGAGGCGGTCTCAAGGAATGGGAGAACGTCGAACGCGCGCTGCTCCGGCCGCCCGCCTTCGTGCGCGAGGACGACCTGCCGATCCTGCGCCTGCTATGGGCCAGCCGGCGCGGCGACCGCTCCTATCATGAATATCCCCTGCGCGGCGCGCTGGGCAGCGACATCCTGCGCCGGCTATTGGCCAGCGGCCGGCTGCTGCTCGGCCCCGCGCCCCACATCCCGACCAAGGCCGGCGAGTCGAGAGGGGCCGAGCTGGTCTGGCAGCGCCTGGAGTCGGGGCAGATCGCGCCTAGGATCAAGGTCCAGGGTGAGTCCGCCATCGATATCATCGTCCTGGACGACCTCGTTTACCTGGACCGCAATAGTGGCGAGATCGGAGCGCTTGACTTGCCCTATCCGGTACACCGGGTAACCAAGCTACTGGCGATGCCGCACCTGTCCGAAGCCGATCTACCGGTGGTCGCCGGCGCCTTGGCCGAGTTGGCGCCGGAACTGCCCGCCCCAGCCGCGCCCGAGATCAGGGTCGTCGACCTGGAGCCGACGCCGGTGCTCGCCCTGGGCACGATCGACGTATTCGGCATTAACCGTTACCGCGACTATCCGCACGACTGCCGTCAGTTCGACTACGCCACGATCGGCTTCGAGTACGATGGTCTGCCGGTCGCCGCCAGCGGCACGGCCGAATTCATCACCACGCCGGAGGGCGAAACCGTCCACGTCAAGCGTAAGCCGGCAAGCGAGAGGCGCCTCGGCGAGGCGATCGGCCAGTACGGCTTCATCCGGGTGCCGCCGCACACCCTCTACCTCTACGGCCCCGGGCCAACCGCCACGATACTCGGCCTGGCCAGCGAGGCGGCCTGGCCGACCTTCATGAGCACCGCCGTACCGGCCCTGCGCGCCGCCGGCTGGAAGGTCGTCATAGCGCCCGGTTTTCGCCACCACGTCCTGGAAGTGGAGACCTGGGACGCCGAGATCGACGAGAGCGAAAATGGCTGGTTCAACCTGGACATGGGCATCGTGGTCGAGGGCAAGCGGCTACCGCTGGCGCCGCTGCTGCATCACCTGTTCCAGCAGGACGACCGCTGGCTGGATGCCGGCAAGCTCAAACGCCTGGCCAACAACACCCCGATCGACCTCATCACCCCCGATGGCGCGCGCGTGCGGGTGCCGGCGGAGCGGCTGAAACCCATCGCTCGTACCCTGATCGACCTGTTCGATGGCAAACCGACCGATAGCCTGCGGGTGTCGAAACTGGACGCCCCCCGGCTGGCCGAATTAACCGACATGACGCGCTGGCAGTTCAAGGGCGCCGACGCGGTGCGGGCCATGGCCGACAAGCTCAAGAACCTGGGCGGCATCAAACCGATCAAGCCGCCCAAGGGCCTGGCCATCAAACTGCGTCCCTACCAGCGCGAGGGCCTGGCCTGGCTGCAATACCTGCGTGAGCATGAACTGGCCGGCATCCTGGCCGACGACATGGGCCTGGGCAAGACCGCCCAGGCGCTGGCCCACCTGCTCCTGGAAAAGGAGGCCGGCCGGCTCGACCGGCCGGCGTTGGTGGTCCTGCCGACCTCGCTGATCTTCAACTGGCGGCGCGAGGCGGAGCGTTTCGCACCCGCCCTCAAGGTGCTCTCGCTACACGGCAAGGACCGCGCCGAGCGCTTTGCCGAGATCCCGAACAGTGATGTCTGCCTGACCACCTACCCCTTGCTCTGGCGCGACGCCGAAACCCTGGCCAAGCATGAATTCCACCTGCTCATCCTGGACGAGGCGCAAACGGTGAAGAACGCCGCTAGCCAGGCCGCCCAGGTGGTGCGCACGCTCAAGGCGCGGCACCGCCTGTGCCTGACCGGTACGCCGCTGGAAAACAATCTAGGCGAGCTGTGGTCGCAGTTCGACTTTCTGCTGCCGGGCTTCATGGCCGACAGCAAATCGTTTGCCAAGACCTGGCGCACGCCGATCGAGAAACACGGCGACACGCTGCGCCGCAACCTGCTCGCCGCCCGCATCAAGCCGTTCATCCTGCGCCGGCGCAAGGAAGACGTGGCCAAGGAGTTGCCGCCCAAGACCCTCATCGTGCGCACGGTGGAGCTGGAAGGCGGTCAGCGCGACCTCTATGAAACGGTGCGCAGCGCCATGGACATCCGGGTGCGCGAGGAGATCGCCGCCAAGGGTTTCAACCGCAGCCAGATCGTCATCCTCGACGCCCTGCTCAAGCTGCGCCAGGTCTGCTGCGACCCACGCCTGCTGAAACTGGACGCCGCCAAAAAGGTCAAGGAGCGGGCCAAGCTCGACCTGCTCATGGCCATGCTGCCGGAATTGGTCGAAGAGGGGCGCAAGGTGCTAGTGTTCTCCCAGTTCACCTCGATGCTGGCCCTGATCGCCGAAGAACTCAGCCAGGCCAAGATCGAGTTCACCACCCTGACCGGCCACACCACTGACCGCGAAGGCGTCATCAAGGGCTTCCAGGAAGGCGCCATCCCGGTCTTCCTGATCTCGCTCAAGGCCGGCGGCGTCGGCCTCAACCTGACCGCCGCCGACACCGTGATCCACTTCGACCCATGGTGGAACCCGGCGGTGGAAAACCAGGCCACCGACCGCGCCCACCGCATCGGCCAGACCAAGAACGTCTTCGTCTACAAGCTGGTGGTGGCCGGCAGCATCGAGGAAAAGATACTGGCCTTGCAGGAGAAGAAGGCCGAACTCGCCGCCGGGGTGCTATCCGAGGATGCCGGGGTACTGAAAAAATTCGGCGAGGCGGATTTGCGCGCCCTGCTGGCGCCGCTACCAACGAAATGACCACGACCAGGCGCCACCGATTTAGCCGTTTGCTGTATCGGGCCCGACGCCGCCAAGCCGCTTACCGCCACGTCTGGGCCGGCCGCTTGATCTTCTGGAGCGGCGCGGCGGCGATCGGCGTCGTGGCCGTGCTGTTCGCCAACGCCACCGAATTGGTGACGGCCACCCTGCACTCGCTGAGTAACCGGTTCTGGTTCTGGCCCTTCATCAGCGCCCCGCTGGGCGGCGCCCTGATCGTCTGGCTGACCCGGACCTATTTCAGCGGCGCCGAGGGCAGCGGCATTCCCCAGGTGATGGCGGAGATGGCCGAGCACGGCGACCGCCTGCCCAAACCGCTGCTCTCGGCCCGCATCCTGCTGGGTAAGCTGGGACTTGGCATTGGCGCCATCTTCGTCGGCTTCTCGGCCGGCCGCGAAGGCCCCATGGTGCAGATCGGCGCGGCGTTCATGAGCCTGATCGGGCGCCATTTGCCGCGTCGGCTGCAAATCAGTCGCCGTCACCTGCTGGTCGCTGGTGGCGCCGCCGGCATCGCCGCCGCCTTCAACACGCCGCTGGCCGGCATCCTGTTCGCCATCGAGGAACTCAGCCGCGGCCTGGAAGAGCGCATGAGCGGCTTCATCATCACCGCCATCGTCATCGCCGGGGTGGTCGGCCAGGCCTATTTCGGCAACTACACCTATTTTGGCTGGATCGACATCGGCCACGTGGAAAACAACCACCCACTCGGCCTGCTACTGCTCGCGGCGCTGCTCTGCGGCCTGGCCGGCGGCGCCTTCTCGCGCTTGCTGCTGTTAACCACCGCCAACCGCCTGCTCGGCCCGCTCGGGCGTTGGCGCGCCCAGCACCCGATCTGGTTCGCCGCCGGCTGCGGCCTCTTGGTGGCCGCTATCGGTTTTCTGGCCAACGGCCTCACCTACGGCACCGGTTACCGCGAGGCCAGGCACCTCTTGACCCAGGATGCGCAACTACCCTGGCATTACGGCCTCGACAAGTTCCTCGCCACCCTGATCTCCTTCACCAGCGGCATCCCAGGCGGCCTGTTCGCGCCATCACTGGCCATCGGCGCCGGCCTCGGCCAGAACCTGTACAGCCTGGTCGACACCAGCTACCTGCCGGGCATGACCAGCGTACTGTGCATGGCCGGCTTCCTGGCCGCCGTCACCCAGACCCCGATCACCGCCTTCGTCATTGTCATGGAAATGGTCAGCGGCTACGGCATGGTCATCGACCTGATGATCGTCACCCTGCTGGCGTCCGGTATCTCGCGAGCCTTCTGCCCGCCGCTCTACCGTACCCTGGCCCTGCGCTATCTGAGCCAGGCCGGTCCCCCGACGCCAAAATAGGCTTGATTTCGTGTCGATCATGAAACCTGCCTCGTTAGCGACCGGCCTGAGCCGCGCCGAGGCCGCCACCCAACTCCGGCAATACGGCCCGAACCAGATCAAGCCGGCCCGGCAGCGCGCCGTCGTGCTGCAATTCCTGGCCCATTTCCGCAACCCGCTGGTGCTGGTGCTGCTGGCCGCCAGCGGCCTCTCGGCGGCCACCGGCGACCGTACCGGGGCGGCCATCATCGGCCTCATCGTGGTAATGAGCGTGACCTTGGATTTCGTCCAGGAATACCGCGCCGGGCGGGCGGCGGAACACCTTGCCGCGCAAGTGGCGGTGACCGCCACGGTGCTGCGCGACGGCCAGCCGGGCGAAGTGCCGGTCGCGGAGTTGGTGCCCGGCGATATCGTTCTTTTGTCCGCAGGCGACCTGATCCCGGCCGATGCCCAGGTGTTGGAGGCGCGCGACTTTTTCGTCAATCAGGCGCAGCTCACCGGCGAGGCTTACCCGGTGGAAAAGCGCGCCGGCCCGGCAGCCGGAGCTGACGACTGGGCGCCCGAGGCGGAGCCGGCCGTATTCATGGGCAGCACGGTGGTGAGCGGTTCGGCTCGGGTCCTGGTCGGCCGCACTGGCAGCGGCACCGCACTGGGGCAGATCGCCGACAGCCTGGCGCTGGCGCCGCCACCCACCGCCTTCGAGCGCGGCACCCGCCATTTCGGCCTGCTCATCATGCGTCTGACCCTGCTGCTGGTGCTGTTCACGCTGCTGGTCAACGTGGCCTTCCACCGTCCCTTGCTGGAGTCGTTCCTGTTCGCCGTGGCGCTGGCGGTGGGCCTGACCCCGGAGCTGCAAGTTCAAAGTTCAACGACCAATGGTGGCAATCCCCCCGAGCACCACCTCATGCACCGGAGGGATAGGCACCCGCTTAGCTAGAACGACCTCTCAGGCGAGCGGCAAAACCGACCAGCGGTATTGCGGCGACCAGCAGGAGCAGTCCCCACTGCGACAGCGTCGGGACCGGGGTGATAGCCGCCGGCGGCAACCCCGTAATGTCCGTGACAACCACGTCGTTGCCATCGCCGCCAATGTAGGTGATCCGGTAGGTCCGGCCATTCTGGATGAACGTGGCTCCCTCGGCAAGCCCGTTGAACGTGCCAGTGACGGCGCCCGGACCGGTCTTGTTGATGATGGTGAACGCATTGCCGGTGGCGGAAGCAAATGACCACTGCAGGTTGAGCGTCGCGTCACCCAGGCTCACGTTGCCGGAGGCGTTGAGCTGACCGTAGTTGCTGAGAGCGTACATCGCCATAGTCAGATTAGACCCCGCGTACATCGTCAGGTCGGTGATGTTGCCGATCTGGTTCGCGCCGCCACCCTCGCAGCGCAGCGTCGCGGGCGAGTTCACCGTAATCGGACCAGCCGAGCCGCTGTTGGCAAACTGGAGGAAGCCGCCATTGATCGTCACCACGCTGGACGTGCTGAGGCTCGTCCCCGCCACCGCGAAGCCCCCATCATTGATGACGGTGGGCCCGGTGTAAGTAGTAGAAGTACCGACGAAGACGACCATTGCGGATGACGTGACCCCACCGGCACCCGTGGCAGACAAACTATCGACGACGCCGGTGGATCCGACAAGGGTGAGCGTGTTACTGCCCAGGTCGATGGAACCGGACGCGAAACTCAATCGGTCCCCCGTAACATTGAAGGTCTGCGACGCCGTGATTTGGATGGGAATGTGGAGGAAGTTCGTTGTGTTGTTGACCGCCGTGATCCCCGCCACCAACTGGATGCCGTTGCCGGAAATGGCGTAGCCGCCCGAAGGTCCGGTAAAGCTGATGGAGTTGAACGACGTTCCCGCCGCCAGATCGTTGGTGTTCGTCAGTTGCGCCGCCCCGTCCGGAAACGACAAGTCGTCCCCCGCCACCGGCGCAGTGCCGCCCCAATTGGCAACCGTGCTCCAGTTGCTGTCTCCCCCCGCGCCGGACCACGTTCTGGTCGCAGCGAGGACAGATTCCGCCCCGAACAACAAGGTCGCCATCAAGAAACCCACAACGAGAACCCTCATTCTCAAGCTCTCGGTACGACTGTGATCCAAGTGCTGCTTCATCGCCTGCCCCTCCACTGATTGAGTTTGCCGCAACTGTCGTCGGGAATTGATTGAAGGGGTACACCCGCTTCTCGCAGACGACCTGATTACGTACTTATTTGTTTAAGCAGAACCGCCGGTAGTTATCAAGCTACAGCCTCTTACTGTAATGACCAGGAGTCTGTCGGACTTGACGAATCCAAGCGAAAATAGGCCATGAACCACGACCACAATCATCACCATCACACCGGCGCTGGTACCACCCTTATCCTGGCGACCGGCCTCACCCTGCTCTTCGCCGGGGTCGAGGCCGGTGTCGGCCTATGGGCCGGCTCGCTGGCCCTGGTGGCGGATGCCGGCCACATGGTCAACGACGCCGCTGCCCTGGCGCTGGCGGCTGTTGCGGCCTGGCTGGCGCGCCGGCCGCCGACGCTGCGGCACAGCTACGGCATGGGTCGCGCCGAGTTCATCGCCGCGCTGATCAACAGCCTCGGTCTCTTGGCCCTGGTGGCCTGGCTCACGGTCACCGCCGTCGAGCGCCTACAAGCGCCGCAGCCGGTGCAGGGCGCGGCGGTTTCGACCACGGCGGCCATCGGCCTGGCGATCAACCTCCTGGTGGCCTGGCTGCTGGTGCGCGGCGAGAAGAACCTCAATACCCGCGCCGCGCTCTTGCACGTCATCGGCGATCTGCTCGGTTCGGTGGCGGCGCTGCTGTCCGGCCTGGTCATCTATTTCACCGGCTGGATGCCGATCGACCCGCTGCTGTCGCTGGCCATCGGCGCCTTGATCCTGGTCTCCAGCCTGCGCCTGTTGCGCGAGGCGCTGCACGGGCTGATGGAGGGCGCGCCGTTCGAACTCGACCCGGAGGCGGTCGGCCAGGCCCTGGCCGGCGTGCCTGGCGTGGCCTCGGTGCATGACTTGCATGTCTGGAGCGTCAAGGCCGGCGAGCCGCTGCTCTCGGCCCATCTGGTAGTGCAGGACATCGCCCGCTGGGAAACCGTGCTGGAAACTAGCCACACCCTGCTGGCCGAGCGCTTCGCCATCTACCACGCCACCCTGCAGCCGGAACCGATGACCCGCACCGTGCATTGGCGCGCGCCGCCAGTGCACGATCATGACTGAGCATTCCTCTTCTACTCTACGGTTGTAAAATGGATACCTTACCGGTGAAGGCCGGGTTAACGATGCGCTTGCGTATACACTCAATTGGTGACTCCAGTGAAAAAAATACCCGATCTTCCCTTGGCGTTGCACCGGCCGATCCTTATCGCCGTCTGTCTCGCGGGTTTGTTGAGTGGCTGTAATAGCTCCAGCACCTCGGACACGCCGGTTTATAGCAACAATGGCGCCGCCGGCACCGGCCTGGCGGCCATGAACGCGGCCACTCCGCCGGTCAACGACACCGGCGTGACCTATTGTGGCGACGGCGCCGGCGGCAACAACCTGCCCTGTAAAGGCGACGAGCCCGCCTTGCAGGATGCCAAGCTCGGCCGCGACGCGGCGGCGGCGGTCGGTGTTTTGGCAAAGGCCGGCTCCGGCGCCTATGGTTTCGACTTTACCAAGTTGGGCGCCGATGGCCAGCCGCTGACGATCCAGAACCAGGCCTGGACCACTGACGGTTCGGGCCTCGATAACGGCACCGAAGTGGCGGGGACGATTTGGAGTTGCGTCAAGGACAACGTCAGCGGCCTGACCTGGGAGGTCAAGACGCATCGCTCGCCCGCCAACCTGCAGGACCGGAGCTGGACCTATAGCTGGTTCAACAGTGCGAACATCGGCGGCAACAAGGGCACCGAGGCGGGCGGCGCCTGTTTCCAGGCCGGCCGCTGCGACACCGAAAAATATGTTCAGGACATCAACGCTCAGGGTCTGTGCGGCCACGCCGACTGGCGGCTGCCCAACCAGCAGGAACTGGTCGGTCTGACCCTGCTCGGCTCAACCACGCCGACCATCGATAGCGCTAGTTTCCCCAATACGCTGAGCCTGAACTACTGGTCCGGTTCCGGCTATGCCGGGCAGGCCGACCTCGCCCGCTATGTCAGCTTCGTCTACGGTCTGGCCAGCTATGGCTATCGCAACAACAACTATGCCGTGCTACTGGTGCGTAGCGCACCGTAAGCCGAAAACCATCGCCAAGGAACCGACCATGAAAAACCTCACCCTTCGGAAAACCGCCGCCTTTATTCTGCTGGGCGGCGGGCTCGCCGGCCCTGCCCTGGCCGAGACTTGTACCGACACCACCATCCCGGCCCGCAATCCCGATGCCGTCTACATCGACAACGGCGACGGCACGGTGACCGACACCCGCACGCAACTGATGTGGAAACGCTGCGCCGAAGGCATGACCTGGGATGGCGCGACCTGCACCGGCTCGGCCCTGACCCTCAAATGGACCGATGCGCTTACCCAGGCCATGACCGCTTACGCCGGCAACAACGACTGGCGTTTGCCGAACGTCAAGGAATTGTTCACCCTGGTCGAGGAATGCCGCACCGGACCAGCGATCAACAGCGCCGTATTCCCGAACGCGCCGTCGGCCATAGTCTGGTCCAGCACGCCCACCTACCTTGAGCAAAACACCGCCTGGTACGTCGATTTCTCGACCGGCTATTCCTTCTACGGCCAGGGCCGCGCGACCTTGCATCCGGTCATGCTGGTGCGCGGCGGCAACAGCGGCGCGAACTACGGCCGCTGATCGGCCGATTCAGGCGGTTACGGTTATGCCGGGCTGGCCGGCCGTCAACTCGCCGATGACCGCCGCCTGCGCGCAACCCTGGCGGCGGAAAATATCCAGCACCACTTCGACCTTATCGGCCGCGCAGGCTACCAGCAAGCCGCCGCTGGTCTGCGGGTCGGTGAGTATCGCCTGCTGCCAGTCCTGACACCCCGCGAACAGATTCACGCTGGCGCCGTAGCTGGCCCAGTTGCGGCCGCTGGCGCCGGTGACCAGGCCGGCCTGGGCCAGCGCCGCCACGCCCGGCAATACCGGCAGCCGGCCGAATGCCACCCGGACGCGCAGGTCGGAGCCGCGCGCCAGTTCCAGGGCGTGGCCCAAGAGGCCGAAGCCGGTCACGTCGGTCATGGCATGGACGCCGTCCAGCTCGCCCAGGGTGATGCCCGGCGTGTTGAGCTGGGTGGTCGAGGCCACCATCGCCGCATAACCCGCCGCCGGCAAGGCGTCCTTCTTCAACGCCGCCGAATAGACACCGACCCCCAGTCCCTTGCCCAGGATCAGCACATCGCCGGGCCGCGCCGCGTTGTTCTTCTTGACCCTGGCCGGGTGCACCACGCCGATCGCCACTAGGCCATAGATCGGCTCCTGCGAGTCGATGGAGTGACCGCCGGCGATCGGGATGCCGGCCTCTTTCGCCGCCGCCGCGCCGCCCGCCAGTATCTGACGAATGGTGTCGTGCGGCAGTTTGTCGATGGGCATACCGACCAGGGCCAGCGCAAACAACGGCCGGCCACCCATGGCGTAGACATCGGATAAGGCATTGGTGGCGGCGATCTGGCCGAACACGAAGGGGTCGTCGACGATAGGCATGAAGAAATCGGTGGTGGCAACGATGGCCTGTTCGTCGTTGAGCCGCCACACCGCCGCGTCGTCGCCCGACTCGATGCCTACCATGAGGCCGGGAAACTGGCTCAGGATGCCTTTCGCGAACGGCGTATCGGCCAGGATTTTCTCCAGCACCGCCGGCGCGATCTTGCAACCGCAGCCGCCGCCGTGGGACAGGTGGGTGAGGCGTAAAGGGGGATCAAGGACGGACTCGGACATCGCGATCTACCTCGTGAATCGAACAGGCTGAATTTTATCTTGCCAGACGGCTGAGCCCAACGGCTGTCAGCAGACAGAGGCCCATCAGCGCCAGGAACGCGCGATTACCCCAGTGGACAAACGGCGTCGCGCCGGTCATGCCGTGCGCCTCGCTATGTAGTACATCGGTGGTGAACGGTTTCAGACTAGCCACCACCCGGCCCTTATGGTCGAGCACGGCGGTGATGCCGGTGTTGTTGTCCTTGAGCCACCAGCGGCCGGTCTCCAGCGCCCGCATCTGGGCGATCTGCAAGTGTTGCCAGGGCGCGAACGAGTCGCCGAACCAGGCGTCGTTGCTGACGTTGGCCATCAGCGTCGCGGCCGGCAGGGCATGGATCAGCTCCTCGCCGAAGACATCCTCGTAACAGACGTTCATGGCTACCCGCTGACCGGCGACATCAAGCGGCGGCTGATTCGGCCGGCCCCGGCTGAAGTCCGACAGCGGCACCTTCATGGCATCGACCAGCCACCGAAAACCGAACGGCACGAACTCGCCGAACGGCACCAGGTGCACCTTGCGGTAGGTTTGCGTGACCGACCCGCCGATCGACACCACGCTGTTGTAATAGCGGCCATCCGCATCCCGGTCCGGCACGCCATAGAGCAGGTCGCCGCCCTGCGCCCTGGCATGGTCGCCCAGGCGCCGGAGATAGTCCACCGGCACGTCCTCGCGGAACAACGGCAAGGCCGTCTCCGGCAGGATGGTCAGGCGTGAGGCGCTATCGGCCGTCAGTTTTTCATATAGCTTCAGGGTTGCCGCCAGGCGTTCCGGACGAAACTTCAGGTCCTGCGGGACGTTGCCCTGGAGCAGGCTGACGCTGATCGGCTCGCCTGCGGGTTGGGTCCATTGCACCGTTTGCAGACCCAATCCGGCCGCCCAGATCGCCGCCGCCAGCGCCAGCGGCCAAGGCCGCCAGCGGGCGATGCTGACCGCCGACAAGGCCGCTAGCCAGGACACGCCGTAGACCCCCAGGATCGGCGCGTAACCGGCCAGCGGCCCATACGGCGCTTGCGAATAGCCCAGCGCCTGCCATGGCAGGCCGGTGAACACCCAGCCACGCAGCCACTCGGCCAGCGCCCACAACGCCGGGAACCCGAGCAGGGCAACGGTGTGACCGGCGGCTCGCCAGCGAGCCGCCAGGGCGCAGGCCAGGGCGGGGAAGAAGGCCAGCACCGAGGCGAACAGCACGGTCGCCAGCCCGGCCAGCGGCAGGCCCAGCTCACCAACATCGTGCATACTGACGTAGACCCAGGACACGCCAGCCAGGAACCAGCCTAGGCCGAAGGCAAGGCCGCGCCGAAAGGCCGCACCCGGACCCAGGCCGGCCAGGCTGCGGTAAAACAGCGCCAGGGCAACGATGGGAATAGGAAAGAGATAAAACGGCGCGAAGCCGAACACCGTGACGCCGCCCAGTAAGGCGGGGTAGGCCCAGGTCAAAACAAAGGCAGGCAAGTCAGTTTTTTTCATCTTCTGCCGATCATGCCCAATCCCGCTCGATCGCGCCATCCTTTGTCTGTTATGTACATAAAACATGCACAATTTTTCAGCAAACCGGCTTTCGTATCGGCGGCCTTGAGGGTAGAATTCGGCCCCTTCCGCGTCACCAAAATGTCATGCGCATCGGCCCCCACCTCCTCCGGAACAACCTGATCGTCGCGCCCATGGCGGGCGTTACCGACCGGCCGTTCCGCCAGTTGTGCAAGCGCCTGGGCGCGGGCATGGCGGTGTCCGAAATGGTGACCTCGAACTCGCTGCTGTATGGCTCGGAGAAGACCCGGCGGCGGGCCAATCATGAAGGCGAGAGCGCGCCGATCAGCGTTCAGATCGCCGGCGCCGACCCGACCATGCTGGCCCAGGCCGCTCGCCATAACGTCGACAACGGCGCCCAGATCATCGACATCAACATGGGCTGTCCAGCCAGGAAGGTATGCAACGTCATGGCCGGCTCGGCCCTGCTCAAGGACGAGGCGCTGGTCGGCCGTATCCTGGCGGCGGTGGTCGCTGCGGTGCCTGAGGTGCCGGTGACCCTGAAGACCCGCACCGGCTGGGACACATCCGCCCGCAACGCCCTGACCATACTCAGGATCGCCCAGGAATCGGGTATCCAGGCCATGGCCCTGCACGGCCGCACCCGCGCCTGCGCCTACGCCGGCGCGGCCGAGTACGACACCATCCGGGCGGTGAAGGCCGAGGCGCATATTCCGATCGTCGCCAACGGCGACATCGACTCGCCCGAGAAGGCCCGCTACGTGCTGGACTACACCGGCGCCGACGCCATCATGATCGGCCGCGCCGCCATGGGCCGGCCCTGGCTGTTCCGCGAGATCACACATTACCTGGCCAGCCGCGAACGCCTGCCGGCGCCCGAGGTGGTCGAAATCCACCGGATCATGCTGGCACATCTGGATGATCTGTATTCCTTCTACGGTGAATACACTGGCGTACTCATGGCACGCAAACACATTGCCTGGTACACCCGTGGCCTGAGCGATTCGGCCGTATTCCGCCATGCCATGAACCAGCTGGCAACCAGCCGGGAACAGATGCAAGCGGCCAATGAATTCTTTACCCGCGCGGCCGAAAAGAGCCGCCGGCTACTGTACCTGCAAGACGAGCGATTGGACCGGCGGGCTGCCTGAGCCCGACCGCAACGGCAATAAGGGGATTAATAACGATGTCGGCGGTAGATGAAAACGAACTCAGCGTGTGCGTGAAGAAGGTACTGACCCAGTATTTCAAGGACCTTGATGGCGAGATCGCCGCGAACGTCCATGAGATGGTGATGAATTGTGTCGAGAGGCCGCTGTTGCGGATCGTCCTCGACAAGGCCGGCAACAATCAAAGCCGCGCCGCCGACATCCTCGGCATCAACCGCAACACCCTGCGCAAGAAGATGCTGCAACACGGCATCAAATGAATCACGGCGGCCGCCGCGCCTACCGTCCCCCAATCCACTGGTTAAAACAATGATCAAACGCGCCCTACTCTCCGTCTCTGACAAGACCGGCCTCATCGACTTCGCCCGGGCGCTCGCCGCCCAGGGCGTCGAGTTGCTGTCCACCGGCGGTACCGCCAAGGCCCTCCGCGACGCCGCCATCCCGGTCACCGAGGTGGCCGACTATACCGGCTTCCCGGAAATGCTCGACGGCCGCGTCAAGACCCTGCACCCGAAGATCCACGGCGGCATCCTGGGCCGGCGCGACCTGCCCGAGCACGTTGCGGCGATGAACCGCAACAACATCGGCTATATCGACTTGGTCTGCGTCAACCTCTACCCGTTCGTCGCCACCGTGGCCAGGCCCGGCTGCACCCTGGAGGACGCCATCGAGAACATCGACATCGGCGGCCCGGCCATGGTCCGCTCCGCCGCCAAGAACCACGCCTTCGTCACCATCGTCACCGACCCGGCCGACTACGCCGCCGTGGTCGAGGAGATGCGGGCCAACGGCGGCGCGGTCGGCGACCGGACCCGCTTCTCGCTGGCCATCAAGGCCTTCGAGCACACCGCCGCTTATGACGGCGCCATCGCCAACCACTTCGGCAAGCTGGTCGAGGAGTCCGAATTCCCGCGCACCATCAACCTGCAATTCAAAAAGCAGCAGGCCATGCGCTACGGCGAGAACCCGCACCAGAATGCCGCCTTCTATGTCGAGGCCGGCGCCAGGGAGGCGTCCATCGCCACCGCCCGCCAGTTGCAGGGCAAGGAACTCTCCTACAACAACATCGGCGATGCCGACGCCGCGCTGGAATGTATCAAGCAGTTCGACGCCGCCCCGGCCTGCGTCATCGTCAAGCACGCCAACCCCTGCGGCGTGGCCTATGGCGCGACGCTACTCGAAGCCTACGACCGCGCCTACCAAACGGACCCCGAGTCGGCCTTCGGCGGCATCATCGCCTGCAACGGCGAGCTGGATGGCGCCACCGCCGCCGCCATCGTCGAGCGTCAGTTCGTCGAGGTCATCATCGCCCCCAGGGTGTCGCAGGCCGCGATCGACATCTGCGCCACCAAGAAGAACGTCCGCCTGCTCGAATGCGGCCAGTGGCCGGCGACGCCAGGCAAACGCCTGGACTACAAGCGGGTCAACGGCGGGTTATTGGTGCAGGAGGCCGACCTGGCGCTGACCGGCGAGATCAAGGTGGTCACCCGGCGCGCGCCCACCGAAGCGGAAATGCGCGACCTGCTGTTCGCCTGGCGGGTGGCCAAGTTCGTCAAGTCGAACGCGATCGTTTATGTCCGGGACAACATGACCATCGGCGTCGGCGCCGGCCAGATGAGCCGGGTCAACTCGGCCCGCATCGCGGCCATCAAGGCCGAGCACGCCGGCCTGGCAGTGCCCGGCTCGGTGATGGCCTCGGACGCCTTCTTCCCGTTCCGCGACGGCATCGACAACGCCGCCGAGGCCGGCATCCAGGCGGTGATCCAGCCCGGCGGCTCGATGCGCGACCAGGAGGTCATCGCCGCCGCCGACGCGCACGGCATGGCCATGGCGTTCACCGGTATGCGGCACTTTAGGCACTGATGGGCCGTCATGACTCGCGGCGAATCTAGGGAGCGGCAATGAAACTACTCGTTATCGGTTCCGGCGGCCGTGAGCACGCACTGGCCTGGCGGCTGGCGCAAGGCTCGCGCATTCAGAAGATTTACGTCGCCCCCGGCAATGGCGGCACGGCCCACGAGGACGGTCTGGAAAACGTCGCCCTGACGGCCATCCCGGAGCTGATCGACTTCGTCCGCAAGGAGCGCATCGCCTTCACCGTGGTCGGTCCGGAAGCGCCCTTGGCGGCCGGCATCGTCGATGCCTTCCGCGCCGCGCATCTGAAGATATTCGGCCCCACCCAGGCCGCCGCCCAGCTTGAGTCCTCCAAGGACTTCGCCAAGCAGTTCATGGTCCGGCACAAGATACCGACCGCGAAGTATGCCACCTTCACCGACGCGGCCGCCGCCCACGCCTACATCGACGCGCAAGGCGCGCCCATCGTCGTCAAGGCCGACGGTCTGGCCGCCGGCAAGGGCGTGGTAGTCGCAACGAGCGAGGAACAAGCCCACGCGGCGGTCGACCTGATGCTGGCCCCGGATGGTCGATCCGGCGCCTTCGGCGCGGCCGGCGCGCAGGTGGTGATTGAGGAATGTCTCAGCGGCGAGGAGGCCAGTTTCATCGTCATGGTCGACGGCGAGCATGTCCTGGCCATGGCCACGTCCCAGGACCACAAACGTCTGCTCGACGGCGATCTCGGTCCCAACACCGGCGGCATGGGCGCCTATTCGCCCGCCCCGGTGGTCACCCCCGAGCTGCACGCCCGCATCCTGCGCGAGGTGATCCGCCCGGTGGTCCAGGGCATGAAGCAGGAAGGCACGCCCTACACCGGCTTTCTCTACGCCGGCGTGATGATCGCCCCGGATGGCCGCCTCGGCGTGCTGGAATTCAACTGCCGTTTCGGCGACCCGGAGACCCAACCCATCATGCTGCGCCTGAAGAGCGACTTCACCGTGCTGATCGAGGCCGCCATCGACGGTCGCCTGGACCAGGTCGAGGCCGAGTGGGACCGCCGGGTGGCGCTCGGCGTGGTGCTGGCCGCCGCCGGCTACCCGGGCTCACCCCGCAAAGGCGATGCCGTCACCGGGCTGGGCATTAAGGGCGATGACTTTCACATCTTCCATGCCGGCACCGCCATCCAGGACGATCAAGTGGTCGTTTCCGGCGGCCGTGTGCTGTGCGTGACGGCCCTGGGCGACACGGTGAAGATCGCCCAAGCCCGCGCCTACGAAGTCGCCGAGCAAATCAACTTCGCCGGCCGCCAGATGCGCCGCGACATCGGCTGGCGGGCCCTCAAGCGGCGGTGACCCCGCGGCCCGACATCGTCTCCCTACGCCGTCACCTAACTGCGGGCGGGCTCATCGCCTACCCCACTGAATCCTGCTACGGCCTGGGCTGCGACCCGAAAAACGCCCGTGCCGTGGTGGCCCTGCTACGACTCAAGGGGCGGCCCAAGGCCAAGGGCCTGATACTCATCGGCAGCGCGCCGGAGCAATTGGCGCCCTATCTGGCCGAACCGCCGGCCGCCTGGCCGCAATACTGGCCCGGCCCCACCACCCTGTTGCTGCCGGCCGCGCGCCATTGCCCGAAGTGGCTGACCGGCCGGCACAGCAAGCTCGCGGTCCGCGTCACCGCCCATGCGGAAGCCGCACGTCTATGCGATGCGCTAGGCATGGCGCTGGTCTCGACCAGCGCCAATCGCGCCGGCCAGCGCACGCTGACCACGGCGGCCCAATGTCGCGCGGTGTTCGGCCAGTCGGTCTGGGTACTAAATGGCCGCATCGGCAAACGGCAGCGGCCGTCGACCATCGTCGATCCGGCCAGCGGCCGCCTGCTGCGCGCCTAATGGAAACCACCTTGGACGCCGCAACCGTCCCCTTCGCTCGCCAGATCGGCCTGCGCAGGAATGTCGATGGCCGCTTGGAACTGCCATTCTCCGAGGCCGTGCACAACCACCTGGGCACCGTCCACGCCAGCGCCCAGATCGCCCTGGCCGAGACCGCCAGCGGCGATTTACTCGCCCGGCGTTTTCCGCAACTGGTGGGCCGGGTCGTGCCGGTGGTGCGCGCGGTCAGGGCCAAATTCCGCAAGCCCGCGACCCAGACCCTGACCGCCTATCCGGCCATTGCCGATGATGACCTGAAGCGCTTCCTGGCACAGATCGAAAACCAGGGCCGGGCATTCCTCACCGTCGAGGTGGAGGTGCGCGACACCGACGGTGACCTCACCTGCCGCGCCGCCTTCGACTGGTTCATCCGGTCCTTGCCCCTGATTTAACGAAAACTCAATAGCCCATAGGGCGGGCCATGCCCGCCGCAACGGCACCGGGTGAACGGTGGCCGGATCAGAACCGGTAGGTCAGGTTGGCGTAGATCGAACGCCCCATGCCGGGCACGGCGATGCCCCAGGGGATAGCGTTGATCGACATGGTCGTCCCCTGACCGGCATAGGCGCCGCCCAAGGGCAGCGAGTAGGCCTTGTCGAACAGGTTGTCGATACCCACATCCAGTTGGGCCTTTTTCCACCCGTAGCGGCTGCGTAGGTTGAACAAACTATAACCGCCGGTCGCGATCTCATTGCGGACGGTGGAAACATCTTTCTTGCCGGCAACCAATTGGGCCTCGACCGTGTTGGTCCACTGGCCGAGGCGCTGGGTCAGGGCCAACCTGGCGTTCAGCGGCATGATGTTGTACAGGTTATCGTCGGTGGTCGGGTTCTTGCCCCTGACATAATTCAGCAGGCCGCTGGCGGTGAAGCTGCCGTACTTGCCCGTACTCGCCAACAGGATATTACCGGAGACATCCAGGCCGTAGAGCCGGGCCGATTGGTTGACATATTGCAGCACATTGAATTTGTGCGCGGTGCAGGTCGCGCCCGGCAGGCACTGCGCATCGATAAAGTCCTGAACATAGGTGTAGTAGGGCGTGACCTTAAGGCCCCATTGAGTTTGCTCGGCATCGTGCCAGTCGGCCGTGGCGCTCACCGTGTGCGCCGTTTCCGGCTTCAGATCGAGGTTACCGACATAGCCGTTGCCGTCACCGACGAAGTTGTTCATGTCCGCCGCCATGGACCAGGTCGACCAGGTATAACGTTCGTATAGATTGGGCGAGCGGGTCTTTTGCCCATAGCCGATCTCGTAGGTACGGGTGGCATCCGGGATGTAGCGGGCCAGCGCGGTGATATCCCAGTTTTGATCTGTCCTGGCGTGGGCCTGGGCATTGAATGCATCGCCATCGCGCTGCTGGTAATTGAGCATCGGCGCCATGCCGTTGGTGGTCGGGTTGTAGCCCCGCACCGCGCCTGTATCCATCTCGACCGTCTCATGGCGCAGGCCAAGCAGGCTGGTCCATTGCGGCGTGAAGTGCGCCTCCCATTCGCCAAACAGGGCGTAGCGGTCGCGCTGGCCATTATTGATGTTCCAGAAGACGCCTGGCCACATCCCGGCGCCGGATGGCGACCACCAGTCATCCAGGCGGTAGACCTGATAGGCGCCACCGACCCGCACGGTATCGCGCCCGGATAGCAGAATATCGCCCTGCACCGAGACGCCGGTGGTCTTGCCATCGGTGGCCATCGGCATACCCGCCGCGCAGGTCATGCCGATCGGCGAACACGGACTGCCGTTGGCCGCCATTGGCCCACCCGAGGCGGTTCCATACCAGAATCGCTTGTCCGCGCCGAAATCCATCTCGTGTTGCACTTCCTCATGGTAAGCGCGTGCCTTCAAGGCGCCCCAACGATATTGACCGGTATAACCCAGATCAATCTGGTCGCTCCGGTTGTCGGTCATGTCCATGCGCTGGTTCGGAAATAGCTCGTAGGGGATGTGTTGATGCGCCAGCTTCAGGTCGAACAGGTGCTCGTCGCTGCGTAGCGCGATGTCCAGCGCCTGGTTGATCGACTGGTAGGCGGAGGAGCCGACTTCGTCGAGCGCCAGGGTGTGGCCGGCCTGGCCAGTGGCGGTGGTGGCCTTGAAATCGGCCCCGGCGCGGTAATCGTCGGACTGCGCGACCGAGCCGGTATAGGACACGCTCAGCTTCTCGCCGGCAACCGTCAGTCTGGCATTGGCGCCTCTGGCGTCGCCGTTGCTGCGGTAGAAGGCGCCGACCTCGCCGGTTTTCAAGGCGCCTTCGCCGGCCCTGGCGAATACCGGCCGGGCTGATTCGACCACAATGCCGCCGCCGATGCTGTCGCCACCGACGCTGACCGGCGTGACGCCGGCGTAGACCGTGACCTTGCCAACGCGGGTCGGGTCGATATAGGACAGCGCCGGGTTCATGTGATTGGGGCAGGCGGCGATCAGGTCCATGCCATCGACCTTGACCCGCAGCCGATCATCCGCCAGACCGTGAATCGCCGGCAGGCTGGAGACGCCGCCCGCGCCATAAAGGCTGACGCCCGGCAGGTCGCGCAACAAGCTCGCCGTGTCGCTGGTCGCGGCTCTCAGAGCGGCAAGCGCCGCCGCGTCGATAGGCGTCGCCGGCCATGGCGTATTCCACCTCGACCCGGTAACCACCACGTCACCCAGGTTATAAACCGCGTCCTCACCCCAGGCCGTCGCCGCCATGGCCGCCATAATGAGAAACACGGACCGTCGCACCACGAATCTATTGCTCACTTTTATCCCCTAGTCGCGCCAATAAAAAACCCCCTCGCGGGGGTTAAAACGTGAGGCAAACCTGTAAATTCACCCGCGTTGGAAGCGGACTGAATGGTACTGATGGCGGGGGCGACCGGGAATGTGGCAAATTGCCGCGCGACAAAATGCCACATAGCGCGCACACGCAAATTGAAATTGCCAGGGCGGCGCTGGCGCTACCGTCCGGGCAGAGTGGCTCAAATCAGGCCGCATCGCGGCCTACGGCTACTCGGCGTTCTGCGCCGCACACTCCTGCGCTTCGAACCACATGGCGTTGAGTACCGACAACATGACGGCGGCGGCGATACCGAGAATCCAGGCGAAGTACCACATGATGATTTCCTTTTTTAGTAGACCGAATGGTCGTTGGCTTCGATGTGGGCGAGGGTGATCTTGCCGCGCATGATGCGGTAGGCCCAACCGGTGTAGGTCAGCACGATCGGCGTCATCACCAGCGCCACCCAGAACATGATGCCTAGGGTGCGTTGGCTGGACACGCAGTCCCAGACGGTGAGGCTGTGGCCAGGCATGGAACTGGAGGGCAGCACAAATGGGAACATGGCGACCCCGGCCGTGAAGATCACGCCCAGCATGGCGACCGAACTGGCGATGAAGGCCAGCACACCTTTCAGCCTGACGGCGAAGACCATGCCGACCAGGGCGCCCAGGAAGCCCAGCGCGGGAAAGGCCCACAGCAGCGGCACTTTGTTGAAGTTGCCGAGCCAGGCGCCGGCCTGCATTTCCACCACCTTGCCGACCGGACTCTGCGCCGCGCCCGCTTCCGGGCCGGAAACCAGCGTATAGCCGTGCATGTTGGCGACCAGGATGCCGCACACCGCAAAGCCAACGATCATCAGCCCGCCAAAGACGAGCGCAGCCTTGCGGACACGGGCCTGCACGTCGCCTTCAGTGCGCACGATCAGGTAGTTGGCGCCGTGGAAGGCGATCATTGCCAGGCTGACCACGCCGGACAGTAATGCGAACGGGTTGAGCAGCGCCCAGAAGGTGCCGGTGTAGGTTGAGCGCAGGGTGTCATCGAATTGGAACGGCACACCTTGCAGAACATTGCCGAAGGCCACACCGAACAGCAGCGCGGGCACCGCGGAGCCGACAAACAGGCCCCAGTCCCAAGCCGAGCGCCAGCGCGGATCGGCCACTTTGCTGCGGTAGTCGAAACCGACTGGCCGGAAGAACAGCGCCCACAACACCGCCATCAGAGCGAAGTAGAGGCCCGAGAAGGCGGTCGCGTAGACCATCGGCCAGGCCGCGAAGATGGCGCCGCCGGCGGTGATGAACCAGACCTGGTTGCCGTCCCAGTGCGGCGCCACGCTGTTGATCAGCACGCGGCGCTCGCTGTCGGTCCTGGCGACGAAGGGCAACAGGGTGCCCATGCCCATGTCATGACCGTCCATCACGGCAAAACCGACCAGCAGCACGCCGACCAGCAACCACCAGATCAATTTAAGGATTTCGTAATCGAACATATCAGACCTCCTTGCTGGAAATGGGAGCGGCCACCGCGCCATGCGGCAGCACACCGCCGGATTCATGGTGGTAAACACCGGTGCCCAGGCTGGATGGTCCCAGGCGTGCGTACTTGAACATCAGGTAAAGCTCGGCGATCAGTAGCAGGGTGTAGAAGACCAGGAAGCCGGTCAGTGACAACATCACTTCATTGGCGGTCAGGGTGGAGGCGGACAGATGCGTAGGCAGCACGCCATGCACCGTCCAGGGTTGCCGGCCCACCTCGGCGACGATCCAGCCCACTTGCGTCGCGACCCAGGGCATGGGTATGAATAGCAGCGCCCACCGGAGCAGCCAGGGCTTCTGCTCGAAGCTGTTCTTGGCCGAGGCCCAGAAGGCGATGACGAACAGAGCGATGAAGGCGAAGCCCAGCGCCACCATGATGCGGAAGCTCCAGAACAGGGGAGCGACAGGCGGGATGGCAGCATCCACGGCGCGCGCCACCATCTCTGGCGTCGCCTGGGCGACATCGGCGGTGTATTGCTTCAGCAGCAAGCCGTAGCCCATATCGGCCTTGTGCGCGTTGAACTGGCTAACCGCCTCAACATCGTTCTTGTCGCGGCGCATACGCTCCAGCGCGCTCACAGCGACTGCACCACTTTCAATGCGCTGTTTGAGCGTGACTTGCAGACGGTCGATGCCCGGCAGCACCGTGCCACTCGAACGGGTGGCGATGAGGCCCAGCAGGTAGGGTATCTTCACCTCGGCGTGGTTGGTATGCGCGGCCTCGTCCGGTATGCCGAACAGGGTCAGGCCGGCGGGAGCCGCCTCGGTCCTCCACATACCCTCCATCGCCGCCAGTTTGGTCTGCTGGTGCTCGGTCACCGCATAACCGGATTCGTCGCCCAGCACTACTACCGATAAGGCTGAAGCCAGACCAAAGGCGGCGGCGACGCGGAAGGATCGACGGGCGAATTCCAGGTCGCGGCCCTTGAGTAGATACCAGGAGGAAATGCCCAGCACGAACACCGATGCGGTGACATAGCCGGACGACACGGTATGCACAAACTTGGCCTGCGCCGCCGGGTTGAACACCAGGTCCCAGAAGCTGGCCATCTCCATGCGCATGGTGACCGGGTTGAACTCGGCGCCAACCGGGTTCTGCATCCAGCCGTTGGCGATCAGGATTAGCAGCGCCGAGAGGTTGGAGCCGATGGCGACCAGATAGGTCACCGTCAAGTGGCCGACCTTGGACAGGCGGTCCCAACCGAAAAAGAACAGGCCGACGAAGGTGGATTCCAGGAAAAATGCCAGCAAACCCTCGATGGCCAGCGGGGCGCCAAAGATGTCACCGACATAATGCGAGTAGTAAGACCAGTTGGTGCCGAACTGGAACTCCATGGTCAGGCCAGTGGTGACGCCCAACGCGAAGTTGATGCCGAACAGCTTGCCCCAGAACCGGGTCATGTCCAGGTAGATATTCTTGCCGGTCATGACATAGACCGTCTCCATGATCGCCAGGATGAAGGTCATCCCCAGCGTCAGGGGTACGAACAGGAAGTGGTACAAGGCAGTGGCGGCAAACTGCAGGCGTGCCATATCTACAGCACCAGGATCAATCATGGTTTGGTCTCCTTGCTTGGGTTGGAAACGGGTTGGTCCGGCGTGGCGTCGGACAGCATACGAGCGACGTCCTCGGCGGCGGCCTGTTTGCTCGGCGCCTGGGCGAAAAACGCCCACCACAGGCCATAGAGCAGCGCGCACTTGACGACCAGGGCGAGCAGGATTTCGCGGCGCAGGTTGGGCCGCTTCATGTTCATGTCGTTACGAATGATGATGAGCTGGGCCCATAGTGAATATGGGCTCTAATGTATAAGGCGACACGAAGGTCTGGAATATGGCAAATTGCCGCAGGGCAAAACGCCGCAGGGCAACGATATGACCGCTCGCGACATTCGGGCCGATCTATCAGCTGGCTGCGATAGAATGTGTAAAACGACTGCCAATGAAAAAGATGGTTAGCAACAACAAGGTCAAGGAATTCCTGCTCGAACTTCAGGAACTGATTGTCGAACGCCTGGCACAGGTGGATGGCCAGCCATTCCGGCACGACGCCTGGCAACGCCCCGAGGGCGGTGGCGGCATCACCCGGCTGATCGAGGACGGCAATGTCTTTGAGCGCGGCGGGGTCAACTTCTCCCACGTCACCGGCGACCGCTTGCCGGCCTCGGCCACGGCGCAACGGCCCGAACTGGCCGGCCGCCGCTGGCAGGCCATGGGGGTGTCGCTGGTGCTGCATCCGCGTAACCCCTATGCCCCGACCACGCACATGAACGTGCGCTTCTTTAGCGCCGAAAAGGCCGGCGAGACACCGGTCTGGTGGTTTGGCGGCGGCACGGACCTGACGCCTTATTACGGCTTCGAGGAGGATGCCGAGCACTTCCACGATGTCTGCCGGCGCGCGTTGGTCCCCTTTGGCGCAGACTATTACCCGCGCTTCAAGCAAGGCTGCGACACGTATTTCTTCCTCAAGCACCGCAATGAACCGCGCGGCATCGGCGGTATCTTCTTCGACGATCTCAACGAACGCGACTTCGGCCACTGTTTCAACCTAACCGAATCGGTGGCCGACCATTTCCTACCGGCCTATGTGCCCATCCTGGAGCGTCGGATGAACACGCCTTATGGCGAGCGGGAGCGCGATTTTCAGGCCTATCGGCGCGGCCGTTATGTCGAGTTCAACCTGGTCTGGGACCGGGGCACCTTGTTCGGTCTGCAATCCGGCGGTCGCACCGAATCGATACTGATGTCCATGCCGCCCATCGTTAAGTGGCGCTACGACTGGCAGCCCGAACCCGGCACCCCCGAAGCCAGGTTGTACACAGATTTTTTGAAGCCGCGCGACTGGTTACTGGATTGATTAGTCGATGAAACGCCGGGCCTTGCACTGGCTGTTATTTGGCCTGGTCTTCGTCGCTGCCGCCCTGGTCGCCGCCTATGAGTTGATCGCCTCGCCAGTCCAGGCCATGTTTCTCGCCGACTATGCCAGGCGGCTGAATTATCGGGACATGGCCGGCGCCAGCGACAGCATCCGTTTCCCCAAGTATGGTCCCCACGATCTGAGGTTCGGCTACGTCCAGCTACCGGAATTTGCCAAGCGGCTGGAGAAGCAGGGCTTCGCCATCGTCCGCCAGGCCCGCATCGCCGAGGAAATGACCAACCTGGACCGCCTTGGCCTGTTTTTGCCGTACCGCGAAAAGTCCGTGGCCGGTCTGACCCTGGAAGATTGTTCCGGCACACCCTACTACCGGTTTCGCCAGCCCCGGCGCGCCTACCCCGACTTTGCTGCGATCCCGCCGGTGGTGGCCAACACCTTGCTGTTCATCGAAAACCGCGAACTGCTCGACCCCAACCATCCGCAACGCAACCCGGCGGTGGAATGGGACCGTTTCGGCGAGGCGGTACTGGAAAAGATGGTCCAAGTCGTGCAACCCGGCCGCCATGTGCCCGGCGGCTCGACCCTGGCCACGCAACTGGAAAAATACCGTCATGCCAACGGTGGTCTGACCCTGACCCCCGGCGACAAGCTGCGCCAAATGGCCTCGGCCTCGGTGCGCGCCTATCTCGATGGTCCGGACACCCGGGTCACCCGCCGGCGCATCGTGCTGGACTATCTGAACACCGTGCCGCTCTCGGGCGCGCCTGGTTTCGGCGAGGTCGATGGCCTGGCCGATGGCCTGGCCGCGTGGTTCGGCGAGGACTTCGACCAGACCAATCGCCTCCTGGCCAACCCCGAGCCGACCGCCGAGTCGGCGCTCGCCTACAAGCACGTACTGGCCTTGTTGATCGCCCAACGCAAACCGTCCTGGTATCTGATTACCGGACGCGCCCAACTGGATGTCCAGGCCAATGTCCACCTTGGTCTTTTGGCCCAGGTCGGGATCATCACGCCGACCTTCAGGGATATCGCCCGCCAGCAACGCATCGTCTTTCGCGACGCCCACCAGTCGCCTGGCGACGCCCATTTCAGCCAGCAAAAGGCGGTCTCAGCCACCCGCAACCAGCTTGCCGCCATGCTGGGCATCGATCGTTTATATGACTTGGACCGGCTCGACCTGAGCGTTGCGACCTCGTTCGACAACTCCACCCAGCAGGCAGTCAGCAACTTTCTGGCCACCCTGAAAGAGACCGATGCCGCCCGCCGCGCCGGTCTATACGGCGAGCGACTGATCGGTCCAGAAAACGATCTCGGCAAGATCATCTACAGCTTCACCCTGTACGAACGCACCGCCGACGGCTCCGCCCTGCGGGTCCAGGCCGACAGCCTGAATCAGCCCTTCGATATCAATCAGGGTGCCAAGCTGGGCATGGGCTCGTCGGCCAAATTGCGCACCCTGGTCAGCTATCTCGAAATCGTTGCCGAGCTGCACGACCAGTATGGAAAACTCGACCAGAAGGCGCTGGCTCAAGTCCAGGTTCCGGAAAAGGACGCACTGAGCCTATGGGCGCTGGACTATCTGCGCGCGACGCCGGATCGCAACCTGACCGCCATGCTGCGCGCGGCCATGAGCCGACGTTATTCGGCCAGCACCGGCGAGGGTTTTTACACCGGCGGCGGGCTGCATTATTTTTCCAACTTTCACAGGGCCGACAACGGCCGCGTGATGGACCTGTGGGAGGCCACCCGCGATTCGGTCAACCTGCCCTTTGTCCGCCTGATGCGGGACATCGCGCGCCACTTCATGTACCGCGCGCCGAGCACCGCCGCTCATATCCTGGAAGACGCCGAGGAGCCGCTCCGGCAAACCTATCTGCTCAAATTTGCCGACCAGGAGGGCAAGACCTTCCTGCTCCAGTTCCACAAGAAATATCGCGGGCTAGACCCCAGCCAGCGCACCGGGCTGTTGTTCAGCCACATGACGCCGCACCCCCGGCGCCTGGCGGCGGTATTACGCTACCTGGAGCCCGACGCCGATCTGGCCGCCTTCAGCCTATCGATGAAGACCCGTCTGGAGGCGCCGGACAGCTACAGCGAAGGCGATTTCGCCGCGCTCTATGCAACCTACGCGCCGGGCAAATTCAACCTGGCCGACCGCGCCTATGTCGCCCAGGTCCATCCGCTGGAACTGTGGCTGGTGGCCTATAGCCGAAAACATCCCCAGGCCCGCTGGGACGAACTGGTCAAGGCCAGCACCCAGGCCCGCATAGACGGCTATGACTGGCTGTTCAAGACCAGCCGAAAGAATGCCCAGGACATCCGCATCCTGTCGCTGCTGGAGATCGAGGCATTCCAGGAAATCCTCCGCCGCTGGCAGCGCCTGGGTTATCCCTTCGCCAGCCTGACGCCCTCTTATGCCACGGCCATCGGCGCCTCAGCCGACCGCCCGGCCGCCCTGGCCGACCTGATGGGCATCCTGCTCAACGATGGCGCCAAACAGTCGTCCGCGACCATCAAGCGGCTGGACTTCGCCGCCGGCACGCCCTATCACAGCGTGTTCGCCCATGCCGACGCGCCGGCCCAGCAAGTTCTGCCGGTCGAGCTGGCCCAGGTGGCGCGCGAAGCGCTGGCCAACGTGGTCGCCAACGGCACCGCCGGGCGGCTCAACGGCGCCTTCGTCACGCAACAGGGCAAGCTCGCCATCGGCGGCAAGACCGGTACCGGCGACAACCGCTTCGACACCTATGCCGCCAATGGCGCGGTGGTCAAATCGCGGGTGGTCAACCGGGTCGCCACCTTCGCATTCTTCCTCGGTCGTCACTTCTATGGCGTCATCACCGCCTATGTACCGGGCGAGGCGGCGGGTGACTATGCCTTCACCAGCGCCCTGCCGGTCCAGGTACTCAAGGCCATGGTGCCAATCTTGCAGCCCATGGTGGCGGCCGGCGAGGGCCGCTCGCTGGGTTGGCGGGAGGTGCTTGCCGACTTCGAGGCCGCCGCCGCGCCGCCTGTCGCCAAGGCCAAAGGCGACAATGACCGGCGCGTACCGATGCCAGTCAAACCGATGAGCAAACCGCTGTCGGTCATGCCGACCAAGCCGCCAGCCATGCCGCCGCAACCGGCGCCGTCTGCGGCCAAGGCCAAAGACGGCAAGGGCCACAACGAACCGATGCCAACAAACCCGACGACCAAGCCGGCGGCGGTCATACCGGCCAAGCCAGTGGCCATACCCTCGCAACCGGCGCCGCCCGCCGCCCCGAAAAAATCGCCAGCGGACAAGTTCGACCCCGCCCTTTCGGCGCCGGGCGAAGGTTTCCGGCTCATCGATTGATTGGAATGTCCGGGTTAGCAGTACAATGCGCCCTTGTTTGTTCAAGTCATTTCAAGCAGATGTCGCCCCAAAACCATTGCCCGGTTTCATTCAGGTGCCGCAAGTGAGCAACTCAAAGCAGATCCTGCTCGCCTGTGGCGTCAACCACCATACCGCCCCAGTCGCGATCCGGGAGCGGGTGGCGTTCCCCGCCGACATCCTGTCCCGCGCGCTGACCGACGTAACCGGCAACGGCGTGGCGCACGAGGCCGCCATCCTGTCCACCTGTAACCGCACCGAGGTCTACTGCAACACCGCCGAACCCGAGGACGTGGTGCAATGGATGGCCAATTTCCACAGCATGGCGGCCAATGAGGTCCGCCCCTACCTCTACCTACTGCCTCATGACCAGGCCGTCAAGCACGCCTTCCGGGTCGCCTCGGGCCTCGACTCCATGGTCCTGGGCGAAACCCAGATACTGGGCCAGATGAAAAACGCGGTCGAATCGGCGCAGGAGGCCGGCACCCTGGGCTTGCTGCTGAACAAGCTGTTTCAACGCACCTTCTCGGTCGCCAAGGAGGTCCGTACCGCCACCGAGATCGGCGCCAGCACGGTCTCTATGTCGGCCGCCGCCGTCACCCTGGCCGAACGCATCTTTCCCTCCATCGACCAGCAATCGGTGCTGTTCATCGGCGCCGGCGAGATGATCGACCTAGTGGCCACCCACTTCGCCGCCCGCAAGCCGCGCCGGCTCATGGTCATCAACCGCACCGTCGAACGGGCGCGGGAAGTGGCCAACAAGTTCGGCGGCGAGGCCGCCTCCCTGTCCAGCCTGTCCGAAGTGCTGCACGAGTTCGACATCGTGGTCACCTCGACCGCCAGCCCGCTGCCCATCGTCGGCCTGGGTCTGGTCGAACGGGCGCTGAAGGCCCGCAAGCACAGCCCTATGTTTATGGTCGACCTGGCCGTACCGCGCGACGTCGAGGCCGAGGTCGGCGAACTCGACGATGTCTATCTTTACACGGTCGACGATCTGGGCGAGGTCGTGCAAGCCGGCCACGATGCCCGCCACGGCAAGGTGGAGCAGGCCGAGGTCATCGTCGAGGCCAACGTCGGCCAGTTCATGCACTGGCTGGATGGCCGCAAGGCGGTACCCACCCTGCGCGCACTGCGCGATCACGCCGAACGCCTGCGCCGGCACGAGATGGAAAAGGCCCACAAACGGCTGCTCAAGGGCGACGAGCCCCAGGCTGTGCTGGAGGCGATGAGCCAGGGCCTGATGAACAAGCTGCTGCATGAACCCAGCCACGCCATCAACGAGGCCAGCGGCGACGAACGGGACGAACTGCAACAACTGATCGCCCGGCTGTATAACCTGCACAACGACCAGTAGGTCGGGCTTCAGCCCGACTGTCGGTCGGAAGGCCGAGCAACAAAAAGCGTCTAATGAAACCCTCCCTGCTCGCCAAACTTGATCGGCTTGACCAGCGCCTGGAGGAGATCAACCGTTTTCTGGCCAGCGCCGAGGCCACCGCCGACCTGGCCCAGTACCGCAAACTGAACCAGGAACACGCCGAGATCGAACCGCTGGTCCAGCGTTATCGGGCTTACCGGCGGACCCTGGTCGATCTGGCCGCCGCCCGCGAGATGCTGGCCGACCCGGAAATGAAGGAGCTGGCTGCGGCCGAGATCGAAGACGGCCAGGCGCGCTTGGCCGGTCTCGAAGACGAGCTGCAAGTCCTGCTGCTGCCGCGCGACCCCGATGACGAACGCAACCTGTTCCTGGAAATCCGCGCCGGCACCGGCGGCAACGAATCGGCCTTGTTCGCCGGCGACCTGTTCCGCATGTACAGCCGCTACGCCGAACGCCAGGGCTGGAAGATGGAAGTCGTTTCCGTTAGCGACGGCGAGGTCGGCGGCTACAAGGAGATCATCTGTCGCATCGTCGGCCAGGGCGCGTACTCGAAACTCAAGTTCGAGTCCGGCGGCCACCGCGTCCAGCGCGTCCCGGAGACCGAGACGCAAGGCCGCATCCACACCTCGGCCTGCACCGTCGCGGTAATGCCGGAGGCCGACGAGCTGGCGGCGATCGCCATCAACCCGGCCGACCTGCGCGTCGACACCTACCGCGCCTCGGGCGCCGGCGGCCAGCACATCAACAAGACCGACTCGGCGGTGCGCATCACCCACCTGCCCAGCGGACTGGTGGTGGAATGCCAGGATGGCCGCTCGCAGCACCAGAACAAGGCCCAGGCCTTGCAGGTACTGGCCGCCCGACTGAAGGACAAACAGGAACGTGAGGCCCACGCCAAGGAGGCCAGTCAGCGCAAGAGCCTGGTTGGCACTGGCGACCGCTCCGACCGCATCCGCACCTACAACTTCCCCCAGGGCCGAATCACCGACCACCGCATCAACCTGACCCTGTACAAGATCGACGCCATCATGGCTGGCGATCTGGATGAGTTGATCGCCGGCCTGACCGCCGAGCACCAGGCCGGGCTGCTGGCCGCCCTGGCTGGCGACGGCGAATGACCGTCGCGGCCCGCCTGGCCGACGCCGCCGGCCGGCTGGCCGCCCAACTCGGCCTCAGCCAGGGCGAGGCACGGCTGGAGGCACGAATACTGGCCAGCCACGTCCTGATGGTCGAAACGGTCTGGTTGCTGGCCCACGATACGGATACGCTTGGCACGGCTCAGGCCGCCGCCCTTGAGGCCATCGTTTGCCGCCGGCTGACCGGCGAACCGGTGGCCTACATCCTCGGTGCACGCGAGTTTTACGGCCGGTGGTTCCGCGTCGGCCCCGCCACCCTGATCCCCCGTCCGGAGACCGAGCACCTGATCGACGCCGCCCTGGCCCGGGCGCCGGTCAATGCCCGCGTGCTCGACATCGGCGCCGGCAGCGGCTGCATCGCCATCAGCCTGAAACTGGAACGCCCGGACCTGCGGCTCACCTCCGTGGACATCAGCCCAGCGGCCCTGGCCGTGGCGCGGGACAACGGCGCACGTCTCTGCGCCGAGGTCGAATGGCTGGAGAGCGATCTGTTCGACACGCTGGCTGGGCGGACCTTCGGCCTGATCGTCGCCAACCCGCCTTACGTCGCCGAGGCCGATCCGCACCTGACACTGGGCGATTGCCGCTTCGAACCATACGCCGCCCTGGCCTCCGGCCCGGACGGCCTGGACGCCATCCGGGCCATCATCCGGCAAGCCCCCGCGTACCTGTTGGCCGGTGGCTGGCTACTGCTGGAACATGGCTGGGATCAAGGCACGGCAGTCGCCCGGCTGCTGGCCGAGGCCGGCTTCGGCGATCTGTTCATGGACCGTGACCTGGCCGGCCAGGCCCGAGTCAGCGGCGGTAGATATGGATATGAACCTGAAAAAAACCAGGAACCTGTCGGACTTGAGGGATTGTAATGAGCAATCGACGGAATATGGACCGTTCGGCCAGTTTTACAGCCGATTTACTGTAAGTCCGGCAGGCTCCTAACTAACCGCCCAGTCTTCCAACTTGAGCCTCCTCACTCGTGAAAATTCACCCACGTTATGGGTGACCAGTGTCGCGTCCAGGCTCAACGCATGCGCGGCGATCAAAGTATCCATCGGGCCGATAGGGTGGCCAAGACGCTCCAAGCGGGCGCGCACATCCCCGGCCAGCATGGCGGCCGATTGGTCGAAAACGGCAATCTGGAAATCCAACAAAAACTCTTGCAGTACCGTCTCATTGGTTTTGCGCCAGCGGCTTTTCCGCACGCCGTAACTCAGTTCAGAGACCACCACGCTGGACAGATACACCGCCACGTCGTTTGTCAAGGACTCCAATCTGGATAGGATACACTGCTGATACTCTGGTTGACGTTGAGTCAGCAGATAGATACAGATGTTGGTATCCAGCATGTAACCCATGGTCACCAATCCCGTGCGTCAAAACCTGCCGGTTGG
>Ga0210021_1000584_pt1 | contig 40264 bp, 47 predicted proteins | sample CryGeymeta201517_FD_183981 | JGI IMG/M metagenome (GOLD analysis project Ga0210021, IMG submission 183981) | Groundwater microbial communities from Crystal Geyser aquifers in Utah, USA - Crystal Geyser metaG 2015-17 (SPAdes) (version 2) | ecosystem: Environmental > Aquatic > Deep subsurface >... | reverse complement strand
AGTCCAATTAAAAATGAGGGAAGCCCGCTTTTGGCCAGCCCCGCAGTAGCGGGGCAAAGACAAAAAATTCCAATTTGCGCTTAAAATCGGCTGGCGAGCCCTCGCAGAGGGCGAGCCAACAAAGACATTTCCCAATTGGCGGAGAGGGTGGGATTTGAACCCACGTGAACCTTGCGGCTCAAGGGGTTAGCAACCCCTCGCTATGGACCACTCAGCCACCTCTCCAGTTGATGCTTAAGGCAATGTTACCATATTATCAAAGTATTTTTCAATTTTGTGCCGGAGAAAGGAGTTGAACCTTCAATCCCTTACAGGAACACGGTTCTGAACCGTGCGCGTCTGCCAGTTCCGCCACTCCGGCTTATTAATTTCACATTGAATTATAACATCAAAATCAACTTGAAACTAATTCCAAGAATTCGGCAACCTGGCAGGTTGTTTTTCGGGTTGGTTTAATCATTGGGTATGGCCGGATGGACATCCGAAAAACACTTTTGTTAATCCTAAAGGTGAAGTTATTTTTATTGATTTTGGCCGTTCTGTTTGGGGAGATCAACGATACATGCTCCCAAACTTTTTGTCTCATATTATAATTTATTCACTCGCTGGATATTATTCAGCAAAAGAGGCAGGGAATTATTTAATAGATTGTGTGAATACCTATAAAAGAATAGAAGCTATTGATGAAACTATTTTCTGTAAATATGTAGGAATGGAAATACTACATAGAGCAAATGGAAAGTGGTTAACTGAAATAAAGACAGCTGAACAAAAAGTAAAATTATTTCAGTTTGGACTAAATATTTTTGATAAAAAAATCACTACAGTTCAAAGTTTATTGAATTATTTAGATGAGATCTAAGCTTCGTTAACAAGCCATTTGCACAATTCTTCACGCTCGGGTATAATACACACAAATTACACATATAGCAGAGCAAACTGTTTATAAGACTAATCTTAGAGAGGTTGAGCAAATAGCCCTAGACCATATGGGTGTACGGCGTTTTGATTCCCGGCAAATGCGTGCAATTGCATGGAATGTGAGAGAAAGTATTGTTCAACGTATTCACGATGGAAGGTCTATCCCCACTTTTCAAAACTCCTACAGATAAGGAAATTTCTTCTTTAAACGGCCAAACAATTGTGATAGAAATTGGCGGAACTAATACGCGAGCAGTATTAATTGATGTTAAGAAAGGAAAACCGATGGTTATTGGGGGTAGAATTGATGGAGGAAAGTTAACTGATGCTAAGGGTAGTGAAACAACAACCTTTACTAGTGCCACTGATTTTTTCAACCATGTTTTCAAGGCGCTTCCAAATCTTGAAAAGATGCTAAGAAAAAATCCTAAAGCAGCTCTGTCAATTGTCTTTTCTTTTCCTGGAATACCAGAAGAAGTTAAAGGAGGGTCGCTTGACGCGCACGTTCCATATTTAACTAAAGGCTTTATTATTCCTGGTCTGGATAAAAATAACTTTATGCCGGTATTAAATCAATATTTAAAAGAAAAAGGAATAGGAGAAAAACAACAAATTATATTTAATGATACACCAATTCTTGTTTCCGGTGATGCAAATTTTGGTTTGGTTGGAGGAACAGGATATAACTTTGCGATTAAGATGAGGGTTGGTCGGTTACGCGAAATAAAAAAAGATCAAAGTTTTGCTCCAGGATGGGCAGCTAATGATGAGATGTTGGTGAATATTGAGGCAGGAGGAATGGATGATACAGCGAATATTTTGTATGCTGAAGCAGTTGCTCGTGGTGATAGAAATAGTTCTATTTTGGCAATGATTGATGGCGTCTTATCAGAAGATGAGTGGGGAAAACAAAAAAAAGAAAAATTAATTGCAGGGCAAAACAAAGGGTTGGAGCTACAATTAATCTTACTTAAACTAAAACAAAAAGGATTAATCAAAAGTGAAATTATTTCTGCAAGTCTTGAGAAAGACAGGTGGAAAGCAGAGGATGTGAGTGCAATTCTCAGAAATCAATGGGAAGATAGAGATGTAAATAAGAGAATAAGAAAAATAAATAATATGGATAGACAACAAGTAAAAGAAATCTGTGAAATTATTCGTGATCAAGCAACGCAGATTGTTGCTTGTCATTTGGCTGGTGGATTAGATGTGATGGACGAAAACCATATCAAAGCAATAACTGAAGGATCTTTCTTTTGGAAAACTCCGGAATTTAAAGTGAAAGTTGAAGAATACTTGAAAGAGTTAGAAGTAGAAAAAGTCGAGTTTATACCGGCTGGAGTGGATGGAGATAATACAGGAAACATGAAACGCGCTGCAGTGGCAGGAATAAATTATATAGAAAGTCACAAGTCATAACTCCGGTAATTCCTTTTAGGGACTAAAACCTGAAATTTACCAATAACAAATTAATTGCGGTATAATTAACTTCATATGGCAGTGTTTGATCAGGATATAATTGGGAATTTTATTGCATTTTTTAGCGAAATCGCTGCTGCAGTTCAATCCAAATGGTGGTATGCAATTATTGCTTTGATAATTGTAGGGGTTTTGGTGTTCATTCAACAATTCATTTTTTCTTTAAATTGGGGAATGTAATATCAAGTCAAAACTCAAAGGTTAAAGATTGAATCTTGAATCTATGAACACTTATTGCACTCTTTACATAGTTCGTCATGGGGAAACAGTAGGAAATGTCGAAAGGCGAATGTTTGGGCATACAGACTCACCTTTAACGTCAAAAGGAGTCAAGCAAGCGCAACTACTTGGAGAAAAACTAAAAAACGTTGACTTTTCGGCAATTTATTCAGCTGATTTGTTGCGTACCCGCAGAACAGCAGAAATAATCACTGCGGAGAGAAAACTTGCAGTACAAACTACTAAAGCTCTTCGTGAACGGTGTTATGGTCCTTTTGAGGGAAAGTTAGCAGATGAAGCTTATGATAAGGCAATGGCACTAATTAATAATTATGAACAGTTACTAAAAAAAGCAAAGCATGACTCAAGATATCTCCAACTGGAAAACGAGGAGCAAACCATGGGACGATATATCACCTTTTTACGGGAAATTTCCATTGCATACGCGAATAAAAAAATCCTAGTAGTCTCTTCGGGTGGAATTATGCGCGTTTTTTTAACACATATCGGATGGGGAACAGCTGAGGAACTTCCGTCACGCTGCGTACAAAATATGGCGGTGGCTCAGGTTGACTGCGATGGTGTAGATTTTTTTGTAAGAAATGTTGAAGGAGTGAAGAGAAAAAAATTCAATAATGGATAAAAGAAAATAACTAATAACTAACTCCATTATATTCATTTATCACGTTCGTAGTTGTTGACAATAATTAAACGATTAATTATACTAACGTAAATTTTATTAATATATGGCGCTTGCTCCAGTAGAAAAAGTCCGACAACAACTGACGGAATGATTGTGGAAATTTTCCGGATTTCTCGCCCGGATAAACAGAACTGATTTAAAAGAGATATTAACTCCAGAAACTCCGATCGCTTTTTTTTCTGCAGAATTTGGTGGACAAATTAAAGACAAGGGTATTTGATTACAGTTATGCTGGAAGATTAGGAATATTAGCTGAGGACATCGCAGCTGGGTCAAAACGATTGGGTATTCCTTTATAGGCGATTGACTTAGTATATCCGGTTAGAGTAGCTCAAGCGATTCATCCTCATGACGAAGTTAACCCAGATGACGCATCGGTAAAAACCACATTCACCTATGGCGAAGAGGAACAAGTATTACCGTTTTTAGAATCAGGGGATTTTGAAAGATATGGGCAGACTAGTGTTTCTTTTGTTGATCAATCAGGTTTTACTTTCGCCTCACCCCTTACGATATTAAAACGGACAGATGATGGGGCAATATTTTTATATAACAACAGGCTTGGACCGTGCTACAACAAGGAAGGAAAATCGGATGAGCGGCTAATGCAGCTAATCAGTCTTGGTTTTGGAGGCTATCAAGCTCTGAAAATCCAACAACAATCTGGTGAAATCAAAAATCTTCCGAGATTACATTTCAACGAATCAGCCTCAGTGCTATCAGCAGTTGCTGCGCTTGATGACACAATCGGTCAAGGCGAAGTTGTCCAAGCGATTGACCGCTTGAAACTAAAGACTCAGCTAACCAATCACACACTCTTACCTTGGGCTAATGCTGTATATACTCTTAAGCAGTGTCAACAATACATCTTTCCTAATATCCAGTCAGAAAAAATTAAGGTTTGGCTAACAGATTTTATCGCAACACATGACAATCAACTTCCCATGCTCGATTTAGCATTAGCTCTTGCTAGTAAGGTGAATGGTGTTAGCCGTCTCCATAGTAGAATCGCTTTAGGAAAATTTAAAGAAAAATATCCACAAATAACAGAAATGCCTTCAGTAACTAATGGCGTTGATCTAAAAAGATGGGCGCCCACTTTCACTAAATTTCTTCAAGAAAAAGGGCTTATTGACGAATATGAATTGCCAACTGTTGATTATAAAACGCAAGTTGATCAGTTAAGCTCTCAAGAGCTTTGGACACTAAAACAAGAAAAAAAACAAACAATGCGTGAATACTTAAGAACAAGAAAAGATCAATATGATCAAGCAATAGCGCTGGATGATAATGCAATTGTGGCAACTTTTGCGCACCGATTTGTTGATTATAAGCGTCCGGATTTATTATTTCGGGAGATTGCGTCTTTAAGAAAACTTCTGCAAGATAACCCTAATCTTCATATTATGATGGCCGGGAAAATACACCCAAACAATATTGCTGGGAAAGATAAGCTGTGTGCGTTACTTGCGCGTATTGATAGCGAAGGATTGGGCAACCGAATCTATTGGGTACAGGATTATGATGTACAGTTGTGGCAACGTCTGGTGGTGGGTTCAGATATTTGGCTAAACACTCCCAAGCGCGGCGAAGAAGCCTGTGGAACTTCAGGAATGAAAGCCCAAATGAACGGGGCAATCTTGGTTTCAACTGCTGACAGTTATACAGATGAAATGTCAAGTATACCCAACCAACTCAGGTTTGCAACTTTAAGTTTGGAATTAGTTGAAAATTATCGGTCATTAAAGTTGATAGTTCTTCTTTGTAAGAATCAAGGTTTTTAAAAACCTTAGACTAGTATTTCTAAATTCATCAAATGTTTCAAAGTATCGATTCCACAGAACTTTCTGGTGGAAAAATTTCCATAATCTTTCAATTAAGTTGAGATTGGGAGAATAAGGTGGTAAAAAGTCTAATTTGAATCTCCGGTGTTTTTTTATCCACAGTTTGACAAGCTTTGCATAATGATGAGAAGCGTTGTCTAAAATAAGATGGACCTTTCCTGTTTTATGTTTCCTATATAATCTATTCAAAAGTCTAATGGTCGCAAATTTGTTTATGGTTTTCTCATTTAGAACAATAGCGGAGTGATTATTAAGATTTAATGCTCCATTGAGATTAATTCTATCTCGTCCTGTATTGGTTTTAATGAATTTATCGTTTTCTTTTCCTTTTAATATCCACCCACAAGAAGCTCTGGTGTTGTGAGTTGGATGAGTTGAGTCAATAAAATATACTTGATCATTTTCTTTTAATTTTGATTTTATCTCCAGATATTTTTCAATAAATTCAGCTTGCTTTATAGGGTCTGCTTTTCCTGGAATAATCTTAGGTTTTTTGTAGAAGAATCCCATACGGTGAAGAAATTTAGTTACGCCAATGACAGAAAATCTGAAATCATAAGTTTTATTGATATGATCAACTATTTCTTTAGCTGTTCGTTTCGTATTCTCTTTTAGAAACAGTTTTAATTCCTGTTCTTGGATAAAAGTTAATCTTGTCTATCCACCACTGTATCGAAATTCCAGTAACCCATCAATTCTCTTTGTCCTAAACTTTTCAACATAACGACTAAGAGTAACTTCGTCAAGTAGAAGAATGGAGGCTATTTTTGAATATTCATGTCCAGCATTTAAAGAAAGTACCGCCTTTATTCTATCGGCTAATTTTTTATCCTTAATGGTTCTGTGTGTTAATTTTAAAACCCTTACCTACTCTTCTGTTAAAAAATTTCTCATTACTATTATGAGACTATATTATTAGAGAAAAGTCAAATTATGTAAGTTACAAACTGGAGTAAGATGGGTATATTAATATTTCTATTAAAAAGAACAGGTGGAAGAAAATATTAACAAGATCTGAGAAAATCCATAATACTAAACTTGCCAAAAGAAGGATAATTGTTGAGCATATTTTATCTCGAATAAAAAAATACAAAATTCTGTCAGACACATATCGATCTAAAGAAAAAGAATACAACCAACATATTAAAAATATCGCAGCCCTTTGTAACTTCCAGCTATTATTTAGACAGCTACATCCTTAGAAAGATAAAAATAACCATTATTGGTTATCCTGGATTATTAATTCGTTTATTACGCAGTTGATCTAATAAACAACATGAGAAAATTACAGGTAAAGGTTGGGGTTGGAGTTCTTATTTTGAATAAAAACAAAATTCTTCTCGGAAAGCGAATTGATGGCCATAATAAGAACACATGGCAATCAGCAGGTGGAAATTTGGAATTCGGAGAAAGTTTTGAAGAATGTGCACAAAGGGAAATCAAAGAAGAAGTTGGTATTAAGGTAAAGAATATTCAATATATAACAGTAACAAACGATATTTTTTCTAAAGATCATAAACACTATGTTACAATATTTATGTCGTGTGAATATCAGAGTGGCGCGCGCAAACCACTTGAACCAAAAAAATGCAGTGAGTAGAAATGGTTTAATCAAAATAAATTACCCCGTAATTTATTTCTATTTTATGATAAAATTTTGTCACTAATTAAATAATTTAAACTATATGAATTCCCGACAAAAATATCTGGATGCCGTCAAATCACAACTTGAACCTAATATTTTTAAACATTCCATTTGTGTGGAAGCGTGCATGGGAGCGCTCTATGATTATTTTCAGTCTCAAAACTTACTTGGCTCAAGTGAGCCAAAACGCGATGAATGGACATTGGCCGGTTTGATTCACGACATTGATTATTCACAGGAGTTCAAACCAACCCATCCGGAAAAAACTAAAAAAGTACTATCAAAATATAACTTAACAATATCTGACACAGTCGAACATATTGTTAAAGCTCATGCACCTGACTTAACCGGAGTTGAACCAACAACAAAAGCCGACTGGTCAATTTTCTGCTGTGATAGTTTAACAGGTTTGATTGTGGCAGTAGCACTGGTTTATCCTTCAAAAAAACTTGCCGATGTAAAATTATCATCAGTTATAAAACGATTTTTAAAAGAACCAAAGTTTGCTGCCGGAACAAGAAGAGCCGATGTGGCTTTGTGCAGCCAAAGTGATGGATTAAATCTTCCTCTTGAGAAGTTTATTGAAATCAGCCTACGCGCCATGCAGAAAATCGCTCCTGAAATCAACCTATAGCCTATCCACCGCCGCGGTGAATTGGAAAATTTAGTCAATCAAGGTTGAACGTTGATGCGTCACACCTCCAGACAACTTATTAATCACTAAACGCAACCAATTGATTAACTTATATACATATTGCATATATATAAGATATATTGTCTTTTTATCAATTGCAAGCGCATTTTTATCAGCGTGAGTCCGCTCTTTTTATCTGTGATAATCCCTGCATCTTCCTCTCATAATCCTCCGGAAAAAACCAAAGCTGAGAGTCTGTAATAATTTCAGTAGTTTTGTGCTTTCTAATTAATAAAAGTTGAAAGCTTTTTAACATTTGTTCGATCTTGTTTGAGATTGATTTCCACAGATTCATAGCTGATTTTCGCTGATATTTGTGAAAATCCGCCTTTAATCCGCGAAAATCTTCTGCCGCGTTCGGAAAAAAAACAAACGTCCACTCGTTCGCTTTCAAAAACCTTTCGTAAACCTGATCTTTATTGATCAAAGGCTTCATCTGCAGCACTTCATGCGCCACATATTCGGTTTGTTTGTATTTTGGAACCTGAAGATTGTTTTCATCAAAAAAAAGATTGAGACAGACTTTATCCTTTACTTTAATGTAATTGCGAGGAAGTTTACCCTGAGCGAAGCCGAGTCTGACTCGGCGTAGTCGAAGGGAAACAATCCCGTTAATATAGACCGTCTTTTTGGTAACGAGATTGCCACGCTCATCCGCTAAGCAGGATTCGCTCGCAATGACATTGTTACTGTTCCTTTTTCTCCGCAAATTTAATAGTTGTGCTAATAATATAGCGACTAATCTCCCAGTCCATAATCTATCTTTCGCTGTAATAATAAATAAATCAATATCATCATTTTCCTGTGCATTATTCATCGCCACTGTTCCTGACAAACCAACCAACTTTATCTGTGAAAAATTAGATAATAATTTTATATATGTGTTAATTAGGTTTATCTTATTCTCCGAAATCCTTTTCCGTTTTTCTCTTTCTTTCTGAAACTTTTGACTTTTGATTTTTAACTTTTGATTTTTCTTATAGTACTCCCCTACAGTATCCATATTAATCTTTTTCGGGTAAAAGGTATAAATCTCTTCTGTAGTGGGAATGTAATCAAAATTATTAAAGTATTTAATTATTTGTTCTATCTCGTTCATATTTCATAAATCATAACTCGTAAATCTTAAGTCATTCTCCCCCCCCATCATTCTCTCATTTTCAGCCCAGTTTGACAAGAAGAAGAAGAAGAAGTATAATTCAAACTATGATTAATAAAGAAACTCATAGGGTAACAACAGCTAAAGAAACTCTTACTTATGTGGTTAATTGGTTGAAATGGCAAGCAATGGCAATTAATCCTTTCGCATGCGGATATACTACAAATAGTTTAGAATACCACGATCATAATTGTATTTCATTGACGACGGGACCATATGTTAAAGGTGCAGTGGGTCATGTTGAACTTTACTCTAAAAAAGAACATGGTAATATAGAAGATTTTCTATCGGTTGGAGATCCTATTCCTGACCTCCCAAACTTATTTCATACCCACAATTTTAATCATTCCGGTTTAGCTGGATCATGGGAATTTAAAGTAAAATAATAAATATAAATATTTAGTTTCATTACGGTTTATCTTATCTTTTTTTCCGTCTTCCGTCTTCTGATTTATCCAAATATCTTCTGTTTCATCACCAGATAGATAAACTTTACTAGCCGTAGTTGCCTTCTCCATCTCCACGGTTGCGTGAGCAAACGATACAACCATTCCATTCCAATTTTCTGAATCCACATTGGTGCACGTTTCACACGACTCCCTTCGACATCAAATCCTTGTCCAACCCCCATACAAACACAACCCCTAAACTTATCTCGATTTTGCCATAACCATTTTTCTTGAAACGGTGAACCAAAAGCTACTAGAATTAAATTAGGCTTTAAATCAGCGACTATAGAGAATATTTTTTCATTCTCTTTTTCATGCATACTCAATATGTTTTTTGTCCCTTCGATACCAACAAATTTCGATTTAGAATATTTTTGCTGATAGCACTTTGCAAGTGACTCTGCTAATTTTGCTCCACCTCCAATTAACAGTACGTGGAAGCGCCTTTTTCCTGCCATTTCCACCAACTCTTTCATCAAATCGACTCCCGTGAGCCTATCAATCATGTCAATCCCCAACCATCTACTTGCTATAACAATCCCAATCCCATCATTCAGTCTAATTTTACTATCATTTAGAATCGTTTTATACGTCAAATCGTTTTGGGCAATTACGATATTTTCCGGATTCAAAGATACAACATGAAAGAATCCCTTTGGGTTATCCCAGTATTTAAAAATTTTCTCTAGGACTTTTTGTTTTAAGTCATTGTCGATCGTAACTCCAAGCAAGGTTTTCATAATTAAGAATTAATAATTATTATAAGCATTATAATTTTTATAAATATTATAATTTTTTCTGTTTTTGTTCAAATTTTTTATTTGACTTCTAAGTTGTTAAGTCAATTTATTATAAATTAGTTAGGTCGTTTTAATAATTGCATAATAAATTATATTATATACTATTCCATTGATCTTCATTTTCTTAAATCGTTTATTAATCTAATTTTTATCCTTAATAATAAATAGTACTATAAGTTAATTCTTTATTCATTATTCTGAATTCAAAATTCTACATTCTAGATTCTATCTGATTGCTTCCTTATAACTATCCAAATTTTCCACCGCCATTCCCACACCACGAATCACACAAAACAACGGCTCCTCCACCACAAAAGAAGCAACACCGGTGTAGTAAGTTACATACTTATCGATATTATGAAGCTGTGCAGTTCCTCCAGTAAGCACAATCCCTTTTTCAACAATGTCTGCGGCCAGTTCCGGAGGCGCTTGTGACAACACTTCTTTAATTCCATCCATGATTTGCTTGAGCGGTCGTTCCAGCGCTTCATTGATTGAATTCTCACCAATTTGAAAAATCCGTGGCAAACCGGTTTGAAAATCACGACCTTTCACTTCCATCGTTTTTTCTACATAATCTTTTGGTTGATCCTTAACAAAAGCATTCCCTATTGTCATTTTAATATCTTCAGCTGTACGCTCTCCAACAATTAAACTATGTTTTTTTCGCATTTGCGTAATAATCACCTCGTCCAACTTTGTTCCTGCCACTCGGATTGTTTTATATACTACCAACTGACCCAGAGAGATAATCGCAACTTCTGCTGTCCCACCGCCCAAGTTAATAATTATATGTCCGGAGGGTTGAGAAATGGGGATTTTTGCACCAATGGCCGCAGCCAGAGGCTCTTCGATTAAGTAAACTTCAGACGCCCCAGCTTGACGACAAGCAGCCACCACCGCACGTTTTTCCACTTGAGATGCTCCACCTGGAATTGAAATCATCAAAATCGGCCAATATACTTTACCTTTTAAAGATTTCTTCAAAAAGTAGGTAATCATAGCGGCAGTAGTTGTATAATCCGCAATCACTCCTTCTTTCATCGGACGTGATACAACAATTGATCCTGGAGTTCTCCCTAACATTTCTTTTGCATCATTACCAACTGCTAAAACCCTTTTATCCTCAAGTGAATAGGCAACTACGGTTGGCTCATTTAAAACAATGCCTTCATGAGCTACATAAACCAAGGTATTGGCTGTTCCTAAATCTATCCCGACTTTTTTACTGAAAAACATAATTGTTTAATAAATCTATACCAGACAATATCATTACAACTCCGTTTAGCAAGGGAAATTATAATCCCGAGCTTAGTTCGAGGGACAATCCCGCTGATAAAGAACATCCTGTTGGTAACGGGATCGCTTCTCCCGCCTCAGTCGGCGGGATCACGATGATATATTTATTTGATAATCAATAATTTCTTACAAATAACTATTAATATTGTATAATATTATTCGACAAGAAAAATAATAACAATTAAATTAATAATACAAACATCTATATAAACCGATTAAAATATATCAGTAATTTTCTACAAAATGATTAAGTTATTAAAACGAATTGGATTATTCTCAGTTTTTTTAACCATCCTTGCAATAATTATCGTCTATGCTCGAGGATATCGTTTTAATCCACAAAAAAAAACTGTTACTGCCACAGGAATATTTTCCATCACATCCTGGCCAAAAGCAGCAAAAATTTATATCAATGGAAAGCTTGAAAGTGTCACTGATACTAATATCACTTTACCCTATGGAAAATATAATATTAGCGTTAAAAAAGAAGGTTATACGAGTTGGAATAAAACCATTATTCTCAAAGGTGAATTAGTTGAAACTATTGAAGCAGTGCTTTTTCCAATTAACGCATCCTTAACTCCATTGACCAATATTGGTATTACCAAAGCCATTCCAATAGAACAAAGCGATCGCGTCCTGCTTTTCTCACAAAACAATGACACACTTCGTGACGGAATCTACATTTTTGAAGCAAATAAAAAACCTTTTTCTTTTCTTCCACCGCTAAAACTTATTCTTGCTAAAAAAATGTTACCGGAAGATATTGATTTTAATACTGTGACTGTAAACTTTTCTCCTGACCTAAAACAAGGTTTGTTTGATTTTCAATCTGTCGCTTATCTACTATCACTCGAAGATGATAATACCCAATTGTTTGATGTGACTATATCTAAAGAAGCATTATCAAGTGCTTGGCAGGATGAAAAAACCAAAGAAATTCAAAAAATCTTGGAAACCTTTCCGGATAATCTTGGTTACACTGCCACTTCTTCATTTAGTTTAATTACTTTTTCTCCTGACAAGCTTAAATTTATCTATCAAGCTGAGCAAAACCTTACACTTCCTACCTTAATAAAAACAACTTTAATTGGGACAAATCAAACGCTGGAAAATCGTTCATTAGTAAAAGGAAATGTTTATATTTATGATAAAAAGGAGGACAAAAACTACAAAACAACTATTCCAAATTCTGAATTCAAAATTCTAAATTCTATCTCATGGTTTTTTGATTCACGCCATATAGTTTTGAAAAACGATAAAGAAATTGTTGTTTCCGAATATGATAATACCAATCGACAAATTGTATATTCAGGGCCCTTTGAAGCCGATTTTTTCTCGGTTACAAGCGAGGGAAAGCTAATTATTCTTGTTAATCTTAATCCAAAAAATAATAAACTTCCGGATTTGTATGCGGTGGGGATTAGATAGAGAGAAAAATTGTTAGATTGTTATATTGCTAAATTGTTAAGATATGTCATTCTGGCACCACTTCTGATTGTCCAGAATCTACCTAACGATGATTCTGGATGCGCTCGCTACGCCGAGTCAAACTCAGCTTTGCTCGCTTACCAGAATGACGACGTGTTTTAGTAGTTCTATTCACTCTTTCTCACCGCAAATATCAGCAGCCTTTTAAGAGTGGTTCCTGGAGGCCAACAGGTTTGAAGAGTGAGAAATTCACGATTACTTTTTCGGGTTAAATACTCAACTTGTGACGGATCAACCACGGTTTTATCAGTCACCCGATAAACATAGCGTTGACCTTTATAAAAAATGTTTACCTCGTCTTCTTTTTCCAGTTTATATAGCAAATAAAAAACCGCATTGTAATAACTAACATTCCAAATATAATCAGTGGAATGTGCAAATAAAAATATATGTCCACCTTCACCTGGAAAAACTGTTCCTTGTGCATGAGCTACGCCATGTTTTAAGGCTTCTAAATAAATTTTGTCATCAGTTGGATCTATATTTGGTAAAATCTTAGCATTCGCGCCGATTTTTGGCACCACAATGCTAAATTCCGGATATTCCGGCGTTAACACTTCAAATGGTTTTACGTTTAACAGTTTTGCCAATCCGCCTTTTGGTTGGTTGTTGTTTTGATCTATTTTAAATGTCATCTTATCTGTTTTGACCACATATTTTTTATTGAAATATTGATTCACAAAATATCGGACTTCCTCTTTTGCCGGTTGATAAAAAGTTTTCCCAATCATAAATAAGGAAGAAAGGATCAGAAAATTACCGATGATTCGGAGTATTAATATTCGAAAATACTCTTTTGATTTATTTGTCTTTGTAAAATTCATGAATCAATTATAACTGATATGTAATATAGCCACAATTCGATTATTGTAGTTATTACACCACTATCCTGTATATTAAAGGCAGAATTTTGGAATATTACCCCCGAACCATATTTAAGACTTAAAGACTTCTTGAAAAACCAATCAGAGAATTTGAGATTCAGAATTTTATATTTAAAAAATTTTGTGCTCCCAGGCGGAATTGAACCACCATTTGGCCCTTAGGACGGGCTCGTTCTATCCGTTGAACTATGGGAGCTCTTTATCCAACTTGCCCCGAAGACTCGCTTCTCGGGAGTGCAAGGCTGTAAGCCTCCAGACCAAGATTAGAGTTCTTCTGGGGTTAAGCTACGAGAGCAAAAGAATCAACTAATTATTATAACAGTTATAATTATTATAACGGTTATAACAATTACACTGATCTATTACGAAAAGCTAAACGCTTTTTTAACAGATCTTCGCGAAATCCCCCCTCTTTTACAAACCGCTCTTCCAACCATCGTAGTTTTTGATCAAGAAGTTGATTGGTTTGATTGATTAAGCAGATCATAACATTTGCAGCTGATTCAGCTGGCTTTATATAATCTTTATAATTGTTATAACAATTATTGGGATTATAAACTAAAGCTCTAACTTTCTTAGCCTCCAGTGAATCCTTTAACCAAATTTTAAGATTATGTTGACGTAAATAATCCTGATAATCGTTTAAAAGTTCTTCTAGTGATCCACGCGCCACTCCAACTAATTTTAGTTTACTTTCTATGCTTTTTTGGATATAACCTTCAGCAATATTCTGTTTACCAGAACGGGCAGATTGCTCCATCTGGTCTTTTGTGCGAGAATAGTGATTGATATAAAGCTTGACGAATTCTACCGTAAAATCATGGATAATCTCGGATTGTTTATAAAACGCTAATCCCTTGTAACCTTGGTTTTGCATAGGTGTTTTAAGTTGCTAATAAATTATAATCATTATAATATTTATAATAATTATAATTGTTATAAACTTTATAATCATTATAATCATTCTATGTTTATAGTCATTGAAGGAATTGACGGCGCTGGTTGTGAAACACAGGCTGTCAATCTTCAAAAATGGTTGAAAAAAAACAACCTTCCTTTTTCTTTTATCAAATACCCCAACTATGAAGCTAACGTTGGCAAGTTTATTCGGGAATTTCTTTACAATAACAAAAACTTAAGTGCAGAAATGCAATTTCTACTTTATTCTCTTCAATTTTTATCTGATCGTGAGTTTATTCGTCATGAAAGAAAAAATAAAGTTGTAATTGCTGATCGCTATTTTTCTTCAACTCTATGTTTTCAGGCACTTGAGGGCGTTACTTTAGAAAAACAATTGAGGTTTGCAAAAGATTTTAGAATTGAGGTTCCTGATATGGTCTTTTATTTAAACGTTAATCCAAATATTGCCATCAAGCGCAAGTTTGGAGAACAAAAAGAAAAAAACCGAAGAGAAAAAGACTTTGACTTTATTAGAAAAACCTATGTACAATACCAAAAATTGGTTAAAGATCAGGTTTGGACAAAATGGGTTAATATTGATGGAGAGAAGGATATTGATGAAGTAACGAAGTCAATTTTTAACCACATAAAAAATAGATTATAACTGTTATGATTGTTATAACGATTATAAATATTATATCCATGGAACAAACCCTAATAATAATCAAACCCGATGCAGTGAAGCGCGGTCTAATTGGTACGGTTTTTGAAACCTTTGAAACTGCTGGATTAAAACTTATGGCAGCAAAAATGCTTCAACCTGAAGCAGATGTCATAAAAAACCATTATCCAGGTACACTTGAGTGGATTAGAGAAATGGGAGAAAAAACTTTATCTAGCTTTAAACAGTCTGGCGCTGATCCAAAAAAAAGATTTGGAACCGAAGATCCAGTTAAACTTGGTCAGTTTGTTTATGACCGTTTAATTAAGTATTGGCAAGAAGGACCAATTGTTGTTTCGGTCTGGGAAAGCCCCAATGCTATCACCGTTGCTCGAAAACTTCGTGGACACACAATTCCCGCATTGGCTGATCCGGGAACTTTACATGCAAAATTTTCCTATGATAATTCCATTCTTTCTTCATCTTTTGATCGCGTTGTCAAAACCTTTGTCCATGCATCAGGATCAGTTGAGGAAGCTTTACGCGAAATAAAATACTGGTTCGGGGATATAGATTTTAAAGATTATGAACGTGATATAGATCAATTGTATCTTAGTAGTTAATCAGTTATTAAAAAGATTTACACAGATTAAAAGCAGATTAACACGAATATCAGTGTAAATCCGTTATTTATCATCCGCGAAAATCGTATATATGACCAAACAAAAAGCCTTGCTAATTATAAAGCCTGACGGTGTTGCCCGTGGTCTCTGTGGCGCAATTTTAAAACGCTTTGAACAAGTTGGACTAACCATCATTGGCCTTAAATTTGGTATGGCTGATGAGAAAACTGTCGTTGCTCATTATCCGGAAACTGATGTTTGGTTTGAAAAGGTTGGACAACGAACGTTAACAAACTATGCAGAAAAAAGTTTGGATACAAAAGGAATATTTAAAACTGATAATGCAGTTGAAATTGGTAAAACTGTAAAAAAATGGTTGATTGATTATTTCCAAGAATCACCAGTTCTATGTGTGGTTGTGGAAGGTTATAACGTGATTGAAATCGTTCGTAAACTTTCTGGTAACACCATTCCTCTTCTCGCAACCCCAGGAACTATTCGAGGTGACTTTTCTCATGACACCATTGACCTTGCTAATGAACAAAATCGACCACTTCGAAACATCATTCACGCCTCAGATACGGTTGAAGACGGAGAAAAAGAAGTTAGATTGTGGTTTAAGCCTGAAGAATTGTTTTCCTACGTCCGTACAGATGAAAAAATTATGTTCAAAAAATAGTCAAAAGTTTATAAAGTTCTTAAAGTTATAAAGTATCACCCATATTGGAAACTTTAAAAACTTGTCACTTTATAAACTTAACGAACTTAATAGATTGTTTATATTTGATTCTAGTTTTTTTAAGTTTCCATTATTCTGAATCTTTTCATCCGCCATCTTCACACACTTCCCCACTTGCTGACCATATCCTTTCTGACCAATTCCTTTATCCCGCCGGTCAACCACTAAAAAGTCCTTCCAGGTTTTTGGATCCCAAGACTTACCCCGTTTTCTTAACCGTCTAAACCGCACTGCTTTTTTTGCTTTTACTGCAATTAATTTAAAATTAGGTAACGTCCGTAAAAACTTCACTTCAGCTGGATTACGTATACCTTCAATCACTACTTTCTTTGTCATTTTTGTTTGTTTTTTTGTCATCCCCATGAAAACGGGGATCCAGTCTAGATTCCCGCCTACGCGGGAATGACAGAAGTATTTTATGGCTCTCTTCGCCAATACACCCTCTCCCTCTTCTTTACGTAGTTTATCTCCCAAATCCTGCAAATCCACACGCGTGAAGTTTATTATTCCCTTTTCCTCAAGGATTTTATGCAGGATTGAAGAAAGATTAAAAGATACAAAACCATATTTTTCCGTAAGTATTTTTACAACTTCTCCTTTCCCCGACGCAATCTGTCCCACAATTCCGAAAAAAATTGGGTGCATAAGAAATGATTGTATAATACTTTAATAAAAGATAAACTAATATTGTTGTTTCGTAATCATATACCCACCCTGATTGTTAACTGTAAACTTTATATTACTATTTAGACCTGCAATATCTTTTGAAAATCTAATAAAAAAACCAGGAAAAAGAACTCGTTTACTTTCGTGAATATACATAGCAGGATTCGGATTAGAACATGGACCAGCTGTTATATTAAATGTTACAGATGAATCATTTCTAATTGTATAAACAATAAAATTAGCATATCCCCGTCCTGTTTTCAACTCGACATCGGATACAACTTTTGGCAAACTACTATCACGCCACATTTGATGTAGTTTCTCCCATTTTGCACGGTTAGATGCAATTTCCGCTAGCGATATTTCAATGTCAAAAGCCTCGAAACACGAAATAACAGCCTTAATAAAAACCTCAGTATCTTCTCCCTGTAAGGGAATTACCAAATTAGCCACAATCAATCGCCTTGCTTGAACTAATTTTTCAGCTTGTCTCATTTTAGCTTCAAAATCCATATGTTTGTTTTAACCAGAAAATAATTATTGGGTTAAAAAAGAGCAAAATTATTGTCCCCAAGACTAAAAACGGGCCAAAGGCGATTTTTGATTTTAGTTTTTTCTTTTTTGACAACAGTAAATACGCGCCGAAAATTCCTCCAATAATAAAAGCAAAATAAAGTGCAAGCAGTCCGCCTTTGATTCCCAGTAATATTCCCATATTAAACGCCAGTTTCACGTCTCCAAAACCCATTCCCCGACCACGGGAAATAAGATAAATAAGGAGAATTGGGAGCATCACGACAACACCAGACAATAAGCGAATTATCAAAGATTGTATCGACCAGTTAGATGAAAATAGAAAATAGAAAATAGAAAATAGAAATAATAATATTTGGATTTGATCAGGAATAATTTGATATTTCACGTCTGCAAAGAAAATGACGATGAGGCAGGAAACAGTAGCTAACATTAATATCATTGCGAGGAGGTTTACCCTGAGCGAAGCTACGCTTGACGTGGCGTAGTCGAAGGGAAGCAATCCCGTTAATATAGACTGTCCTATTGGTAACGAGATTGCCACGTCCCGCAAAGCGGGACTCGCAATGACAACGAGAACAAATAATACTCCCGTCACCATTTCCACCAGCGGATACTGCCAAGATAGTTTTTTATTGCAGCAACGAGATCGACCGCTCAGAAATAAAAAAGAAAAAATCGGAATTAAATCTAGTGATTTTAGTTGTTTTTTACAATGATCACAACAAGAACGCCCTGTGATTGGTTGATCGTTTAACCAACGATCAATTAAAACGTTAAGGAAGGAACCGATTGCAGCGCCTAAAATAAAAATGAACGGGATAAGAAAATAATACTCATTAAACATATCGTTATTGAAAAAATATCGGTTTTTGTCATTCCCTCGTAGGAGAGAATCCAGACATAATATACATTATAAGGTAATTGTGGATTGGATCCCCGTCTTTACGAGGATGACATTTTGTTTTTACAATTACTATATATCTATATTAATGTCCTTACTCTCAAAGGGCCCTATTATAGTAAATACCATTTTTTCAGGCGCAAACAATTCTTTTGCAAGAGCGACGATTTCTTGCTTCGTTACTTTCTCAATTTGTTTTATTCTATCTTCGGGTGACTCAACCGAATTTTCATGTAGTTGTTTTATTCCATAAAAATGAGCAATATTGAAAGAATCCTCCAATGACAATAAAAGCCGACCTTTCAACATTTCTTTCGAACGGGCAATATCTGTATCAGAAATATTTCCCTGCGCAATTTTACTATGTTCTTTTTGCGTTGCCTGAACTGCGTCTTTTACTTTTTCCACATCTTTTGCTACTCCGGCTTGAGTTACTATACTTCCAATATCGTGATATTGTTCAAGACCTGTCCTAATGTAGTAACAAAGACCACGTTTTTCACGCACTTCTTGAAACAATCTTGAGGATGCTCCTCCACCCAAAACTGTTGCAAGAATTTTTAATGCTGGTTTACGTTTGTCATCAATTTTAAAAGTTGGATATCCAAAACAAAAATGTGCCTGCTCAGTTTTTTTATTATGTACATAAACTCGAGGCTTTGTAAAGCTACCTTTAACAGTAATGAATTTATAATTATCCTCTTTTTCCCACTCTCCAAATTTTGCTTCAATGATTTCTGTATAGTATTTTAAATTTGAAATTTCAAATTTTAAATTTTTAGACAATCCTCCTGCTATAATTAATACGGCATTATTAGGATGATAAAGCTGATTTTTATAATCAACAAAAGTATTTCGGTTGAAAGAGACAACGGTTTTTTTTGATCCGGCAATATCATATCCCAGTGGATTTCCGGCGAACATTACATTATCAAAAATGTCACTAATTCGACGTTGTGGCATGTCTTCATACATATTGATTTCTTCGCAAATCACACCTTTTTCTTTTTCAATTTCATGTGGATCAAACAAAGAATTCAGCAGGAGATCAAAAATCATATCAATCATTTTTGGAAAATGATCAGTTGACGCTTTAATGTAATAACCAGTATAATCTTTCGAAGTAAACGCATTCCAATATCCACCCATTCCCTCGATAATTTGAGAAATAATTTCTGGATTTGGATATTTTTTACTACCCTTATAAAACATGTGTTCAAGAAAGTGAGAAATACCGTTATTATCTGCATTTTCATAACGCGAACCTGCGCCAACAAGAAGCAAAGTTGTAATGGTGGGAAAGGTGTTGGTATCAATCAACATCACTCGCAGTCCATTTTTTAAGGTGAAAAATTGTGTTTGCATAGAAGTTAATTCTAACACGTGTCAGTTTAAAATAACGGTGGAATTTGTTAAAATTGATCGTCTCGTTTCATTGCCCGGTCGTCTAACGGTAGGACCTCAGACTCTGAATCTGAGTATCCTGGTTCAAATCCAGGCTGGGCAACATTAAAAAGTATTAGAAATCTGTTTCTTTCTGAATATAAGTGAGCCCACTGGGACTCGAACCCAGAACCAACAGCTTAAAAGGCTGCTGCTCTACCATTGAGCTATGGACCCTATTTTAGATTATAGAATATGGAATGTTGAATCTAGAATCTTTTATGAAAGATTCAAATGCATTCCAATTCCAGAATTAAATTGTAACAGGCGAGTAGGTTAATATCAATGAATGCTTGATAACAATTTCTTTTCTGTTATTATTTTTCTATGAAGTACCATATTGTTGCCAGTGCTATTATCCAAAAGGGTGATAAAATCCTACTCGGTCGAAAAAAACCAAACATCTTTCCCTATCCAAACTGTTGGGTTACAGTCGGCGGTGGAGTTGATCTGGATAAGGAAACTGTTGAGGAAGCACTAAGACGGGAAGTGCGGGAAGAAGCAAATATTGAAATTACTGGTCTTAAAAAATTGGAATTTGCTGAAGATAACGAACCAAATAAACATGGAGAAATGACACATTATTTATTCCTGACATATTTGGCAAAATACAAATCAGGAATTATTAAACCAGGTGATGATGTAAATGAACTGCGTTGGTTTACTAAAAAAGAACTAAAAAGCATAAAAATTTCCCGTCCATCAGTAATTATATTTAAAAGTTTGAGCTGGATTAAAGACAGTCTTTCAAAGACAGTCTTTACAGGACTGTCTTAATATTATGCGTAATATTGCCGTAACGCTTGAGTGTTTTGTAAAAAAAGGAAATAAGTATCTCATGCTTCATCGCCATCCTAATAAACGGATCATGCCGGACGTCTGGATGGCACCCGGAGGACATCGGGAATTTAACGAAGGTTTATTTGCTTGTGCAAGACGGGAAGTATTGGAAGAAACTGGACTAAAAATAAAAAACTTACGTATCAAAGCTACCGGCTGCGCATATTTGTCTGACTTGAATCAGGAATTTTATTTTCACTTTATCGTAGCTGATTATGCCGCCGGAGAGCTTAAACCCAAGGTTGATGATGGAGAATTTGTTTGGTTAACACCAAAGCAAATTCTTGCTCAAAAAAATTTACTAGCGGAATTAAAAACGATTTTACCTTATGTGTTTTTAAAGAAACAATCAGTTGTTTCATTTCGAGCAGTGTATAAAAAGGGAAATGAATTAAAAGAGTTGGAGATTGAAAAAATATAACATAGTATCATAAGTTTTTTAGTTAATTAATTAACTAAAGTATTATTAGCAACAATTGAACCCTGAAAGAACATCTTTTATCTCCTTAATCGAATTAACTTTCATTAACTGATTTCTCATTTCTGCTGCTCCGTCAAAGCCTTTGCAATACCAAGCCATGTGTTTTCGCATTGGAAATATTTTTAAGTCAGGACGATATAATAAAAATTTTTGTGTATGTTCAAGCATTACTTGAAATCTTTTTTTAATTGTAGGAATCTTATTGGAAAAAACCCAGGGATTACCTAATGCTGTCCGGCCAATTAAAGCTCCAACAACTTTGTATTTTTTAACTTTTTGTTTGGCTTCCTCAATTGATTTAACGTCTCCATTTCCCAAAATCAACGTCTGTGCTTTTTTTGCTAATTTAGCTGCCTTGGCAATCTCTTCCCAATCAGCTTTTCCATAATAAAGCTGTTTTAACGTCCGTCCATGAACTGTAATTGCGTCTGGTTTTACTTCTAACAACTGTCCAATCCATTTTTCTGTGATTGGTTTATCATACCCTATTCTGGTTTTAACAGAAATTGGAATTTTTCTATTCGCAACAGGTGGTAGTTGTGAAAGGGATCCCACAAGCACGCAGTCCACATTATTTGTGGCGAGCACTTGTGGGAATGAAATAACTGATAGAATCTGTTGCGAAAATAATTGGATAAAATTCAAGATATCATGACTTAATCCGATCTGGTTTATTTTTCTCCCCTCTTTCCAATCCTTAGCCGCCTTTTTACAAGCTATAATAATTTGTTGGGCGAGTTTTGGATTTTTGATTAACCCTGCTCCCCCACCTCTTTGAGCAACACTTCGAGCTGGACATCCCATATTAATATCGACCCCACTAAATCCTAATTCCGCTGCCACAAATACTGACTGATAAAACGCATCAGGATCATTACCGAAAAACTGAGCAACAAGCGGAGTTTTTGTTTGATGGCGTTTGAGTGCATGTAAAACTTTAACAATCCCCTTTTTAATGGCCATCACCGGAACAAACTCAGTAAAAATTACATCTGGTCGTCCATAAATATCCGTAATCTCTCGCATTGCACCATCTGTCACTCCATCCATTGGCGCCAGGCCGATGATGGGTTTTTTTAACGTTTTCCAAAAATTGCTTGCTTTCATATTGTTCTGCCAACCCGATAGACAACCTGCCAGGTTACCGAAGTTTTGGCACATAGAGTAATAGTATAGTACATTTACATTCAAATATATAAAATTAGTTTAGCGCATTTCCGCTTGAAAAGAAGAAGAAGAAGAAGAAGAAGTAAAATATTAACATGTTAATAACTGGGGAAAGATCTCATCAAGTATGTCCAGACACTGGCGCGTTAATAAATAGAGAAGTCCGCGAAATCATGGAGGAAAACAATGGAAGACTACCAATAGAGTTTGTTGAAAGTCTTAGAATGTGGGCAAGAGTTGATGTCGCTATTCATCGACTAAATCTTGTTAACTATCTTGCTTTAACAAGATTAAGCGTTGGAGCGTCGGGATAGAATAATATTTTTTCCAACACACTTTCAAACATTTCTAACCTATTAACGTTTTGTTCATTAATCAAAAACGGACGCAATTTACGCTTTGCAGTTGATAATATTTTTTTCTCTTTTTTCCACTTTTCAATTGCCTTTGTCACAAGCTCTTTTGGTAGTTTGTTTTTCTTGATAAAACTAAGGTCAGCTTTCGCTTCCTGTCCCCAAAGCCAGACAATATCATATAAATCACGGGGCATGGTTTGGCGACGGTTAATATAGGCATGAAGTTTTTGCACAAGGATTTGATCAAGCGGGATAGAAACAATATTAATGATAAAACCATATTTTTTTAATAAAGTGACTTTGCGGTTTTGACCTTGCCAAAAAGATTCAAAATCAAATTTTATAACTAATTTTTCTTGCTTACTCTTGCTTAAATTCAATTGAAAAAGCAAGTCAGTGAACCGTAATTCAAAATAACTCTTTTTTGGAGTAGTATTTTTATATAACGACACTGCAATTTGTTCTTTTTGCAAACGCTTAGATAATCCCTCCATTAAATCAAGAATTTGACGATCGCTTATTTTGTCAGTGTCAAAATCCAGATCTTCAGAAAAACGATCTAATCCATGAAGCAAGCGCAAAGCTGTCCCACCAATAAAGAAAATGCGAGTGGATATTTTTTCCTGATATATTAAGTCTATTAATTTCATCTGCAGATATTCTCGAAGAACCGCCCGCTTTTTTGCAATTAGCAGTCCATATCCTTTTGCAAACTCAAGAATTTGAGAGAAATTAGCAACGATGTTGTTTATATTTTTATTTTTTGTACCCACGGAGGGAATTGTTTAAGAAATTTATTATATATTTTTTTATTTATTAACTTGAGATCGAGTCGTAAATCATGAATTTTATTTATCTTTCTAAGATAGAAATAGTCCAATAAGGCTTTCTCCGGAAAAGCAATGGCATAATGACTTCCTTGTGAAAATTGTTGTTTTGAAAATCCAAAAAACAACTCTGGTTTGATTTTAGTATATAAATATATTCCAAAATCATTGTTGATTTTCTTCGTAGTTATAAGTGTCACGTTCGTGACAGATTGATAGATATCTGGTACTATTCCATAGTAATTGAGTGCGCTCTCACAACTAATATATGATGGTTGATATAATCTTTCCGCTAATTCCAGTTCGTCAACTTTATCTTTTTCAAAACAATAAAGCTCTCTTTTTATTTGTACAATCAAATTCTGTTTTGCAAAACGATATAATTGTGTCGTGATTGTTTGTACAGAATTATTGGGAAAATATTTTTGTACATCCAAAGATGTAAAAATATTCTCCTTAACACGGTTTCGCAACTCCAAATATCTCATTAACAGACAATATACATAATTGTCTATTACTTGTCAAGAGGAATATATAATTAGCAACCTGGCAGGTTGCTAAAGTTTTGGCACGTAAAGCTATAAAATTTCATTTCCGCTTGAAAAGAAGAAGAAGAAGTAAAATATCAATATGTTATTTTCCAAAGAAGGATCTCGTCGTGTATGTCCAAAAACTGCTAAATCATTAAGGAATGAAGTCCGTGAAATTATGAAAGAAAACCATGGAAAACTACCAAGAGAGCTTGTTGAAAGTCTTAGAGCCTGTTTGAAAACTTCTTTCTGATAGAGTAATCTGAAAGTATATGAAGAGACTCTATCCTTCGGATTTAACCGACTTTGAATGGGAAGTCGTAAAAGATCTCATTCCTCCTGCTAAAAAAGGTGGAGGAAAAAGGCGGGCTGATATTAGACAGATATTGAACGCCTGTTTTTACCTTACCAAAACGGGCTGTCAATGGAGAATGCTGCCGCATGAATATCCACCGTGGGGAACAATTTATTGGTACTTTGCCATGTGGAAGAAAGACGGCGCGTTTGAGAAGATTCATGACAAACTTGTCAAGATTGTGAGAGCACAACAGGGAAAAAAAACCATATCCTACCGCCGCAATACTCGATAGTCAATCATCAAAAACCACCGAGTGTGCAAAAAAAGAAAGTCCCAAAGGATATGATGCTGGTAAAAAGATAAAAGGAAGAAAACGTCATATCTTAGTTGACACATTGGGGCTTATCATAAGCGTTATTGTTCATTCGGCAGGTATTCAAGACCGCGATGGTGGACGGTATGTTCTGGCAAAAGCAAAAACAAAAGAACATAAAAAGTTAAAAGTCTGGGTTGACGGTGGATATACAGGAAAACTCATCGAATGGGCTAGGCAAGTACTCGGCTATGACCTTGAGGTTGTAAAACGATCAGACATAAATAAACATATTTTTAAAGTGTTACCTAAACGGTGGATTGTAGAGCGTACTTTATCATGGTTATCAAGATATCGAAGGCTTTCCAAAGATTATGAGTATGACGCATCATCAGAAGTAGCATTTGTCCATTTGGCAATGATTCGTGTTATGCTGTCAAAAATTGAGAAAGAATATACTTAAAAGTTTTCAAACAGGCTCTTAATGAAAACGGTAAGTTAAGTATTAATACTGTTGAAGTTGATGTGTTTTTTTCCCGAAGAGAAAAACAACTAATAAAAAAATTGTTACAAAACAAGGGGCAGTTAGTTTCGAGAAATACAGTGGCAAATATTTTATGGTATAACGTAACGGACGAAAAATATACTGATTGGGCGCTTGATCAAGCAATTAAACGCTTAAGAAACAAGTTGCTTAAACTCGGTCTAAGAAATAACTTACTAAAAACTGTTAAAAATCAAGGTTTTATTTTGATCAATTAAACATGCTAGAGAAAGAAAAGGCTAAACTGGAAAAAAAACAGACTCTCCTCACCACCTATATTAATAAACTTTATCCGGATTTGCAAAAAACGCCTGTCTCAACGTCAATGATTGGGATAATTAAATCCGTAAAACCCTATTGCCAACCCAATCCCCTACAACTATTGGGGGTTGATTTAATTGAAACTGAAGAGAACTTCGCAATTATTCGTGGAAGCTCCACCAAAAGAGATCAGCTTTATACACCAGTTGGTTATTGGGATGTTGCCCGTGTTTTTAAAACCGCCACTGATCAGCAAATAGGAGATGATGCACGGGGAATCGCTCATCAGGTAGTTGAACATATGCAGCAGGGTCCGCATGACCTTGATGTTTTGTATATTTTAAAAGATCAAGTTGATAGTACCCTTGTTGAGCAAAGAATAATTACTGAGCTAAATCAACAAGGATTTACAGTACAAGATGATGGTTCTTTTAATAATAATCAGGGATTTTCCGTGAAAATTAATAAATTTTGTGTTGAATGCAAATCCGGAAACAACACAGTTTTCTGTGTTAATTATTATCAAGACGGGCGTTTTTTAATGCGGCTTGATATTGGACAGTTGCCTAACGCAAATCAGTTGGCAGATGACGGTCGATATTCAATTTTTGCACCGGCAATGGATATTGTAACTGCGAGTAACGTTGGGGAGATTAATGGACAGCTTATTGTGGAAACCCCAATCTTTCCACCTGAAGTTTTTACAAAACAAGAGGCAGCTATGTGCTCACGTATTCCTAATGGATATGAGGATTATTATGCTAACTATTTGATGGGATTTTTAAGCAGCATTAGTAATTCAGTGCTTTGGAGTTCAACCAAAGTTGATGAACCATATTCCTTTTTACAATTAATGATTAATACAAACGCTTCTGCTGCTTATGTATATCATTACCTTGAACAACAAAGCGGATTATTAAACCCGGATGAAATCCAAAAATTAACAAAAAGAGAGGTAGATATTGTCAGTCGGTTTTTTTTAATTTTTACCTATGACCTGCCTTTGGCACTTGAACTTTTTTATTTTAGTTATTTAGGCAACGCAACTGTTTTTGGTGATATACTACATGACAAGACCTGCGATGCAACTTCTGGTCAATATCTTCACCGAAAATTCAAGGCAGTTAGAGCTAAGGTTGCTGAATTGATTGATCCAGGTTTTTCTTTCGATCCAAAACCCAAAAAAGCAATGAAACAGTTACCTGAACTCTCTCGAAAATATAAAGAAAAACTAATACAAGCCACTTCAATTGAAGAAACCGGACTGTTTATATTTTTACAAGCAATGAAGGAGTGCGGAGTTATTGATTCATCAACTCCTCTTTCTTTATCAACTCTTGTTGATGGTTTTAGTCCTTTACAAATGGCTAATCTTCTTCAAGCGCGCCTTGCATGATCGCCCACATACCATAACCGCCATTAGCTAACACCATAGTAATACTCTGTACTTGCGCTGGATTTTCAGCAAGACTTACCTTGTTGATGGCAACTCCATATCCTCTTTCACTATCCCACATTCTTTTAGCAGCGAAAACTGCAACATTATCCGGTTTATTTACAATTTCAACCGCTCCCTCTTCACCGATTTTTTCAATTCTTTTCAAATTCCAAGGACATGTTTCATTATGTTCACCCGGAAGTACCCGAACCATATCTCCCATATCTCCAACCACCTGAGGCAGATTATCACCATCTTTTAGCGCATTAATTCTTGCTTTAAGACTACTATCTGTAATTTTTTCAACTACATCCGGTGTCCACTGAATATAGTTGGCATGTGCACGCGTCTCTGTTCCTTGAGTTTTTGTTCCAGCGGTCAGTCCCCATCCTAGATAACCGGCATTAATCTCCAGATCCAAACCATTATCCAAGGCAAACTTCCGCAAAACCAAAACTGCTTGAGCCGTGGCAATTGCAATATTGATTTTAATTTTTCTGCCTTCAATTAAACTGGATTGACTATCGGTTAAATATTTCATCACCCCCACAAGAGAATCAGCTGAGGCAATGCAGTCTTCTTCAATTACCAACTCAGGTTTTTGTTCTAGGCTTGATTGTTGTGTTTGATTGTTATGAATCGGTCGCATCACATCAACTAAAACTTTTTGATATTCTACACGAACTTGATCATATCTTTGTGTTAATTCTTTTTTTTCATCTTCACTGCTAAGTGGAAGACTCTCTATTTTAATTTTATAATCAAATGCTTCTTTTGCCAACTCAGATAATCTGACAGAATGCTTATTGGCAGATCCACTATAAACATTCAAAGCAAACTTGCCATTCGTCTCACCTAAGGATTCTTCATGTTGAAAAACCATACCACTTGCTTGTTCCGGAACTCCATTGATTAAACTATTTGCTTTTTGTTCTCTTTCTCTAACTTGATCTGGATTTAGAACCTGTAGCAGTTGTTCTGGACTTAGGCGTGATCCTGGAAGAGAACTAACTAACTCTTGAGACATGGATACAAATGCAGAACAGTCATATGTTTGGTTTGCTGGATCAGTAATTTGAAGCCTTGTATCAGTTGCGGGGTGAATAACTCTCAAGTTTTCAAGTTTAAGTAAGTTATTTTGTGAGTCTGTTAATAATTTTACTAATTCAACGCCTTTTTGTTGAGGAGTCATTTCCGTGTTTGCCATTTGTTTTATTGTAAATTTATAAAAAACCGCCTTTTCAGGCGGATAGTAATTGACGATTAATAATTATTGATCATATTTATCTTGTGAGATTATAAAGATTAAAAAAACAAAATGCAAGTGGGTTTTATCTCTTTTGTTCTTCTTTTAAGAAAACGTTTTCTCCCCAACTTTTTATCAACTCTGCTGTCACTGGCTGTGCGGTTTGCCACAATACTAAAAAAACCGACCTTAAACTTTTTGCCAGTGACTTACTTTTTATTGAAAGTCCCCAGATTTCATCTTCTTCAGTTGAGATAATTTTGACTGTGTTATTTATTAAATAGATCTCCTGATAAAGATTAAATATTGAACTGTCTATATAGCGAAACTCATTATATTGCAGATATTTCTTATCCCGACCGTATTGGTAAGTTAATACAGGTTTTGTCCATTTGAGACTACGTAATTTAGGATTTGATATTGAACCCAACTTTGAACAATGGTCGCATGATCATCAAGCTCGAGCAGAAGAATTAATTAAAACAGCGAATAATATCAATGATCTTAAGACAATTTTACGCGACCGCAAAAACGCAGATAAAAAAACAGCAATTTGCACGACTGAAAAAGAGGATAAATGTTACACGTATTCTGCTTTTATTTTTGACACAAAAAACTGTTCAGCCTACTACTGCAAAGGTAATCCCTTACATAATCAATTCAAAAAATATAAATTATAGTTTTCCTATTCCTTATTCTCTTATTCATAATTTATAATTCATAATTCTTAATTCATTATATTCCCCAGTTTAAAGAAAAAATGAACTGTTGAATGAACACCAAAACCCCTACAATTATCAAAGCAATAATTGCATACCACCATTTGGACTGAACTGCCTTAGAAATCTCACTAATAAAAGCAATGAAGTTTCCGATTAGGTCCTGATTAAAAACTGCCATATGAAAGTTATTATATACCCGTAACTAAAAATCAGCAAGAACGTCAAACGTTCTAAACCTACCAGGCTATAGTCCCTGAAAGGGATTGCTGAAGTTTTGACGCTTGACAAATGATCAATATAGACTACAATTGAAAGTAATATGAATACTACAGTTGCCATTAATCAAACCGTTAATACCACTGACATTCGCTTTAATCTTGGTAAGATTTTAACCAACCTCGAAAAAAGACGCAGTCCAATTTTAATCATTTCCCGTTCCAAACCTAAAGCCTGGCTATATCCCTATGAAACCCAGTTGTGCGCAGCTGATATATTTTTACAATGGCAACGGCAAGTTTTGCCTAAGTACCAAAAAATAAAAACAAAAGACCTATTAAAAATTATCCGCTCTGATCGCGATCAAAATTAATTAATCCACCATGAAAACGGTTATTGTTGATACATCAGTAATAATAAAGTGGTTCTTTCCAGAATCATCTCAAGATAAAGCTCTTGTCCTCAAAAAGCAACATTTAGATGGAGAGATTTTCCTTTGTACGAGAGATTTAGCGCTATATGAGTTTACTTCTGTGTTTAACAATTACTCGACTCAGAGAATAGAAGAAAAAGATTTTCAGCTCGCCTGCTCTGCACTTGAAGCTTTAAAAATGAAATATTTCTCTTTGGAATTTAATGAATTATCATTAACATATACTCTAGCAAAAAAACTTACACTTTCTGTTTATGACTGCTCATTTGTTCTTTTGGCACAAAAACTTAATAGCACATTATACACGTCAGATAAAAAACTGTATCAAAAAGCAAAAACGAGTGCTGATGTAGTGCTTGTTTAGTTCTTGTTACGTCAACATACGCTTAAGTAGTTCTTCAACCGTTAAGGGATCTGACGCTGCTGATGTAATCTGAGGACTTTGCAACATTTCGTCAGTCAGACCATATTGCTTTAATTCATTGATCAACATTGTTGAAATTCCTCTCAAGTCAAATCTATCATTTTCACTTAAGTCACCCATTAAAAATTCATTTATTGTTTGCAAGGTTGTTAGTGCCGATCTAATTATTTCTCTAACCTCTTGATTTTTTGGCAGTTTCCAAGCTCCCATCCCGCCGGCTTCAGCAACTTGACCTGTTTCTTTTCGTATCTGAGCTAATCCTCCTTGTAGATCATATGCCCGACTAAATACTCTGCTGACTGTTAAAACCTCACCTTCAACTGGAAGTTGTGTTTTGATGACTACTGCTCTCTCTGCGGAGCGTGAGTTTCTATGTAGTTTATTCCTGCAACTGCAGCGCGTTTCATGCTTCCTGTATTATCTCCATCCACTCCAACCTTTATAAATTCAGCATAATTGACTCCTAATACACAAAGATATTGTTGAACAATGTTTTTAAATTGTGGTGTTCCCCAGAAAAATGAACCCTCGGTTATATTTTTTATTTCCTGTTCACCGAGCACATCCAACGCACCGACCAAATGACAAGCAACAATCTGTGCAGCCTGATCACGAATAATTTCACAGATTTCTTTTACTTGTTGTCTATCAACTTTATCTATTGTCTTTATTCTCACATTTACATTTTCGTCGTCCCATTGATTTCTGAGAATCGCACTCACATCTTCTGCTTTCCACCTATCTTTCTCAAGACTCGCAGAAATAATTTCACTGTTTATTAACCTTGCTTTTTTTAGTTTAAGTAGGACTAATTGCAGTTCCAAACCTTTATTCTGCCCAGCTATTAACTTTTCTTCAAGTTGCTTCCCCCACTCATCTTCTGATAAGACGCCATCAATCATTGCCAAAATAGAACTATTTCTATCACCACGAGCAACTGCTTCAGCATACAAAATATTCGCTGTATCATCCATTCCTCCTGCCTCAATATTCACCAACATCTCATCATTAGCTGCCCATCCTGGAGCAAAACTTTGATCTTTTTTTATTTCGCGTAACCGACCAACCCTCATCTTAATCGCAAAGTTATATCCTGTTCCCACAACCAATCCAATATTGGTATCACCGCTAATTAATATCGGAGTATCGTTAAATATCACCTGTTGTCTTTCTCCTAATTTTCTTTCTTTTAAATATTCATTAAAAACCTGCATAAAATTATTCCTTTTCAATTCTGGTATATCAAACCCTTTTGTGAAATATGGAACAAATGAATCAAGCGATCCACCAGGCGTTTCTTCAGGAATACCCGGGAATGAGAAAATAATTGATAATGCAGCGTTGGGATTTTTTCGTAAAATTTCATTAAGCCCAGGGTTTTCACCTTTCGCATTAAGTTCATCAAATAATCGATCAAAGAATTCTTTCGCACTACCGTATTTTTTCTTTTCGTCCCCTTTTTCGTCAAGTAATTTTCCGCATCCAAATTCATTTCCAACTATTTCAGGTTTTCCATTAACGATTTTTATATGCGCAAATCTCATATTTGTCCCACCCACTTCAAGCACAATTGTTTCTTTTCCTTCAAGATCCGTTAAATTTTCTGGAGAGGCTTTAAGAAATGTTGAAATTGATCTTCCGTCAAAAATTCGTTGGGTTATACTTTCTCGAACGCCACCAGCTATTTGACGCATTTGATTAATATCAAATCTTCTCACACCCATTTGATCCAGTTGTACAAGCTGCTCGTTTCGAAGTATCGCCTCAGTTTGAGTTGCCATAAGGGTATTTTCTATGTATTATACCCGAGCGTGAAGAATTGTGCAATCACTTACCTTAAAGTATATTTCTAAAGTATATCGTCTTTAAGTTTGTTGATTACTAAAACTATAATATTTACTTGCATTTTCTGTTAAATTTATTTGAAATAATCGTAGTCACAATGTGACTTGTTAAAAACCATACAACAATGCTAATTATTAAATTAATTACACGCAGCTTCACGTTTTAACAATAATTAGCGGTGTTTGTTTGAAAATATCCGAACGGAACTGGCTGGGCCCCGCCTGCGTTGAAACTTCGGCGGGCAGGTCGGCGGGTGGCATTCCCCCCAAACCCTCCATCCGCCCGCCTCGCCTTGCCTGCCCGACCGATAGGCGGGAACCGAAGCGGAAAGGACGATTTCAAGTTTTTCGTTCCACTTTTGGCGGAACTCCGAGCCTCGCTCGGCTTGGCGGCAAATTCCCTTACAGATTTTTAAACACAATATCCGCTATATTACTTCTGAATTTGTTGATAAGTACGGCATCTGGTTTTCTGGTGGGGTATGTGTAGTTTGAAAGAATAACAAAGCCAACTTCTCTTTCAATATCACATACACAAACGCAACCAGTAAAACCAGTTTTCCCAAAAGTTTTATCACTACAATGTTTGCCCATGTAACAAGGTTGGTTTAGTTCCCACCCAAGACCAGCATGTTGGCCAATATCAGCAAGTTGGTTAGTTTGTATTTGTTTCATTATTTCTGACGAAAAATATTTTCTGCCACCAGAAGAACCATTATTCAAAAGCATCTCCAAAAAGTTTAACAAGTCAGGAACAGTTGAAAATACACCAGCCGAGCCAACAACCATTTTTTTTCTTAATACATGGGCGCTCTCATCATGAACTTCGCCTTGAACTAGACCACCTCTCCATTCTTGTACTTCTGTAGGAACAATTTCTTCTTTTTTGAATTTCTGTAATGGAGTAAATGAGGTTTGTACCATTTTTAATGGCTCAAAAAAACATTTTTCGCCAAGCTTGTCTAAAGATTCTTTGTAAATTCTTTCGACTACAAAGCCCAAAAGTATGCTTGTAGCGTTTGTATAGAAAAATTTTGTTCCAGGCCTACTCTTAAATTCAGTTGTAAAAATAACATCTAAAATTTCTTCAGGCGTTTTGTCTTTATGGGCCGATAAACGAAAATCATAATCTAGTGTTTGAGTAAGCAAGTGTTTAATTAACACATTCTCTCTATCAGAATTATGAAATTCTGGAACAAAATTTATCAACTTGTCTTCCAGTCTCAATCTGCCTTCATCAATCAATTTTAGCGCCAGCGACGAAGTCGGAATTGATTTGGTGATAGAGGCAACATCAAAAATTGTGTTTTCTTGAACCACTTGCGCATCAGCATCAAAAGTGAATTTCCCGCCGGAAACAACAAATCTATCTCCGTTGGTTTTCACTACTCCGACGGCGCAAGCGGAAAATATTTTTTTCTCAATAACTTGCGTAATTTTGTTCTGAATTTTTCCTTTCATAAATTATTTTAATAAATCTTCCATAGAAACACCAAGCGCTTTAGCGATTTTGGCAATCATCTGAACGCCTGGTTTCGTTACAAAATCGCCCTCGATCTTGACGAGGGTGGAATATTTGAGTCCAGCTTTCCGTGCCAAGTCGTCTTGGCTTATTCCTTGCTTTGCCCTTATTCGCTTTATGTTTTCTCCAATGGTTGCCATAGTATCCAAATTTTGATAGTATAAAAATATGTTATACTTTTATCTGTAAGATTACGATAACGAATTTTTTGATTTTATTCAAGAAAAGCCCGCTTTTGGCCTTCATAAAGTTCGAGCCGACATTTTTGACAGGTTCTTTGGCAGTTTGCGCCTCGCTAAGCGAGGCGACGATTTCAAGTTTTTCTTTGGCGGCAAATTCAAATGACTATTCAAACAACTGATTATAAAATTCTTTTCTTCCAAGCGAATTAAGAGATTCAACTTTTCTCTTTTCGTAAAAGTCGGCAGCTTCTCCTCTCTCAAATCTCCAGACACAATCTAACATAATGCTTAATTTAAATACATCAAACAAATGTTTCTTTTCAATATTACTTAATGGTCGGTATTTCATATATTCAGAAACGATTTTTTTAGCTTCGCTAAAATCAAACACATTTTCATCTTTTCTAAACTTAGACCATGTATCCCATTCAAAAGACTTAACGAAGGGGTTGATTAGCGAAGCTAGATCAAAAATAAGATAGGTATAATTTGCATCGTCAAAATCAATCAAGGCATTAAATCTTCCATCTTTGAAAAGAACATTTGTAAAATGGAAATCGCAATGACAAATTCCTTGTGGTAAAGATTTTGGTAGTTTGATTTTTAGCAATTCCTTTTCAAACCATTTCAATTTTTCTTTTGAATTCTCCGCGTTTATCTTTTTTGCCTCTTTTCCCGCTAATCTTCTACATAACTCAATACCATAATTCCACTTGTACTTTTTATTTACAGGTTTATAGCTTTTTGTAATGTTCTGCAGCTCGGCTACTTTTTGAATAAGCTCCCTTTTTTGATTCTCGTTAGGATTTTCTAAATGCTCGCCTTCAATGAATTCAAAAATGATATAGGGTTTTTCCTTGTAAGTTCCAACAAATTTCCCATGCTTATTCTTAAATTGGGCGGGGCATGGGTATTTTTTGTCTTTCAAGTATTTAATTAGATCACTTTCAAATAAAACAGAATCTTTTAGTCGATTCTCGTAATACCTAAAAACAAATTTACCCTTTGTTGTTTGGAGCAGAAAATTTGTTTGCACTGCCCCTGTAGTAAATGGTTTAGATTCTTTACATTCTCCCAAATCGTAATTTGAGAGAATTTCTACAAAATCATTTTTTGAAAAATTCGTTTTTGCTGCCATATAATTATTTCATTAACTCATCAACGCCAATTCCCAAACCTTTGGCTATTTTCAAATCCAACCTGCCAGGTTGCTGAAATTATGTGATAGAGTCTCTGAAAGGATTGCCTATTTTTGCAATTTTGAAAATTAACGCCATGCTAATAAATATTAAGATGTTTGCAAAAAAGTTATTTTAACAGCTCATATTGAAATAGCTTTGGTTGAATAACAGCTTCATAGTATTTAGCTAATTTTGTTTTTAGACTATTAATCGCTGTATTAAGTTCTGGATAATCATAAATCCATTCATCGTTTTTACTCTTATAACGAGTATTAAGTTCTTCGTCGATCTGATATGTCCCGTATGTATATCTCTTTTTATAGTTTTTTGTAGTTTTGGCTTTTGCAAGCACATCAGAAAAAGCATCTATCAAATCTTGTTCCTCTTTAGTTAGCCTGTATGCTGTTAGTCTGCTGCTCGCTAACGACCCTTTATCAAAACAAAGCTCGTTTTTATAAAAACGGCCATCGCTGCCGTCAAAACTTCGGCAATGATTGCGTTGACTTAGACAAGCGAATATAAAACAGTTTTTGAGAAAGTTTTTGTTATTAAGGTAGCGTTCGCCTCCGTCGGCGGTGGTGAAATAGATGTCACGCTCATACCAATTTTTCTGCGGATAAAGTTTAGTGGCAAATAAAGGAAGTTTTTCTATAAAGTTATCAGATCGGAGATAGAAACCATAACTTTGTGTCAATGCATCATAGGTTATCGTTCTTGTAAGTGCTAGACTGTTTACGTCCAAATTATAGCTAGTAGCTCGCAAATAACCTACTATATTTATATTCCATTTGGCTTGTTTAATAGTTTGTTTTCTACTTTGGTTACCATCTAAATCACAGTAAACTTTACTTTTTTTATCATCATTAAAAACCCTATTATCTTTGTAGTTATTTATACGTTTGTAAACTTTTTTGATTTCAATATTCTTTATAAAAAATATTTCATCATCGTCTTGTTCTAATGTGCCTTTAGTATTAATATCAAAACCTTTAAGCTCTAATGTCTCCCTGCTTTCAGCAATGTTTTGCCATAAAATACAACTAATAGCACTGGAACTGGCATGAAAAAAGGCACGATTAAACAAAAAGCCATCGATAAACTTTTTCTCACCCAAACCGAGAGATTTCCAATACTTAATTGGGCTAAATAATATAAAAAAGTCATTTGGTTTTGTTAGATAATACTTCCATCCTGACCAGATAAATAGGTTAGCTAATTCGCGGTGACTGGCCTCGTTTGTTCCTGCTTTTTTAAATTCTTCATAGACGAATGACTTGCTTGTATTTTTGTTTTTTATCTTGGCAGCTTCATCACGATACGGTGGATTTTCATACAAAATAATATTTGTTTTTTTGTCTTTGACATAATCCAGGAGCATGGCAATACTGTCATTATATTCTTTAGTCATCCTAAGCGTCATCTTTCCCGTAATAAACTGCGAACTTAACGCGTCACCGCCGTCAACTAATGCCTCTGTTTTGCTGACTTCCTGTGGTGGTGGAATGATTAGTTTGACCTTATCTCCGATGCGCTCATTCAGCACTATCCATTCCTTGAGTTCATAAGTATTTACAATCGTGTGAGACAGTTCATTATCAAAAATATAATCATGAAGCGAGAGGTTTGTTTTGTGTTTTTCCAGTTCTTCAACAGTAATCTCATTAAAATTACGCTTGCTATAAAAAGTTGTAATTACATCAGCTTTGTCCTGTAAATATTTTGTTTTAAGATTTTTGTCAATATAACGATTTAATTCGCCGATCAAAATGTCATCTACCGCTTTGTCTGTCAAAAACTCTTCTAAATTACCAGTACCGGCGCAACGATCAAGAATGATATAGTCGTGTCCTGTAGGTGTTTGTTTAATAGCTCTTCGAACCAATTCTGTGGCTTTGCGGCAATATGCCGGCGGGGTATAAAAAGCTCCAAGTTCTTTTTTATGCTGTGTGTCGTTGAGCAAATCCATGATGTACTTAAAATCCTTTTCGTCACCTGTCCATGGATAAATGTAATTTGCAAAATGTTTTGGAGCACGCAATTCCTTGAAGAATTTAATCTTATTCGCAGTTGGATTTTCTCGATAAAACCGATTAGCCCATCCCACAACGTCAAACAGATCAATATGAATTTTGGTGTATTTTTCTGTATCTATAATTTCTGTAATGCGTCGTAATCCAGTTAGATTGCTGTAATCAATCCTTTCATGCCAAGCTTTAGTGGAAAAATTGACATTGTTTTTACTGGCGGCGCCAGCATAAGGAATTTCTATGAATGAAATAAAATCTTCAGAATTAAATAGGTAAGCTTTTTCTTCATTTAGCGCAACTAATAATATCTGCGCTGGAACCGGATCACCGTTTATTCTTCGGTGACTGATATATTTGATGGCTTGAAATAAAACTTTATTAATATCTGAAATTGTAAGTTTAAATTCAAATAAAGTGCCTTTGTATACACCATCAGTATTATGGGTAAGTTCAACATCGGCACTGATTCTTAAATCAGTAAAAAATTTTATTTGTCCCTCGCGTTCTGATAAAAATTTATTGCCCATATTTTATTTCATTAAAACATTGATTTTAAAGAGTGCCATAGTTTTGCTTCCTTTGCAAAATTTTTTTACATGCGGTGTGCGTTCGAAAAAATTCGAACTGATTTCGCCCAGAATTTGTAGGGCGGGCGGAATTCCCCCCAAACCCCCCTTCCGCCCGCCCGCAGAAGCGACTTTTTCGGATTGGACGATTTCAAGTTTTTCGTTCTGCTTTGCGAACTACAAAATCATTATGATTTTTGTTTTGGCGGCAAATTCTTTTTAATTTTTATCCTCTTTCACAAAAAAGTCATCCTTAATTGGTCTTTCTTCGCTTTTATATGAACTTGGATTCGAAATAACGTTTATTAATTTTTCGATGAACTGAATTTTCAGTTGTTTGTGAATTGCAACAAGTTCCTCTAATTCCTCGTTACTCAAGCTCTTCAATAATGAATTTCCATCAACGGAAAAAATGTATTTTCCTTCGTCTTCTCCATAAAAAATAGTAGGCTCGTATGGGAGCGGTTTATATGGCGATGTTGCAAGACTTAATTCTCTTTTTTGTTGCAAAAATCTTAAAACAACTAAATCTCTAAATTTTATTGGATTTACAACCCCCGTTCTTGCAACTTCACCAAGAATTCTACCAACCTGCAATTTAAGGGATTCCGGCGTGTTGGAAATAGGAATATCAACAAAACCACTCGTAATATTTGAGCTAATATTTCCGTATTTCTTGAAAAATTCTTCCCCAAATAATTCAGGAATCATCAATCTGCATAGCTCACTGTTAATATCTTGAGGCGGTTTTACACATTTTTTAGCAAATTCAGCTCTGCTTTCCGCCGGTGGATCTGTCTGTGTTAGAAGATTAAAAACTGCTCTTCCTGTCCTTCCGTTACCATCAAGAAAGGGATGAATATCTTGTAGTGATAGATAAATTAACAATCCAATATCTTTTGGGTCTCTCAATGTTTTACCTGCCTCAAAAACTTTTCTTAAAAGTTCTTCTTTGTCTTCGGGGTTAGGAGGCAAGTACTCGACATCACCACTACGGGGATTGCCAAATTCGATATCTGCATCGGTTGTACCTCTTTCAGTTTTGGGCAAACCCAGTATAACCCCATTAATACGAGTTAAACAATCCTTAAAGCCCTGATAATCTACCCCTCTTATAAAATCTAATGCCGTTTCTTGATTTCCAAAAACTTCATGCGCTCCTGCTTTTTGGAAAAACGTTTCTATCCTAGAAGGTTGTGGTTGTTCATTAGCATCCATAGGTTTATTCTTCAATATATTTTACTTGATTATAGAGATTGCCATTCATATTTTTCTACTTTCTTTGGTAGTACCAGTTAAATTCCTGACCTTCGTCGATTTTGGTCATATTTTTACAATTTCTTTGACCACCTTAAATTTAGAAAGGAATGCCCGCAACCCCAATGTCTTTTATATTTTGTCCTGTTTGTTCTGCCTCATCAATATTTAAAATTCTCTTTGCTCTCAATAAAACATGGTCGTAAGTCATAATCGTCAAATTGTGGTAGCTTGAATTTAATATTCGGTATGCTTCTTTTTGTTCATTATTCCAGTCACTTGATCTTCCAAAAATTAAAATGCAACGAGGTTTTATAGTTCTAACATTCCCAACTCGTTCTAAAAACTTTACACTATTAGCTTCGCGCTCCACTTCATAAATATACTTGGTTGCTTGTGTTATAGCCTTTGTTAAATCTGATGACGGTACATAATTTCCATGATCTTGTATATCTGCCCAAAAACGCAAACTACCCTCTGGTCGTTTAATTTCAATAATATCTAGAAAACCGTCGTACGCCTGCATTAAGTAATCGGTAATGTTTGCAGTATCAACTTCTCGTTCGTCCAAAATCTTCACAAATTCACTTCCAAGGACCCAATCATTTTGTTTAAACCATTTTTGCCAACTTTGCTCTACCAAATCCTGTTCAAGCATTGTTTCAAATTCTTTGACTGCGTTCATCCTTGCCTGATTTTGCAAGCCGGCAATCAAATCGCTTGGCAAAATATTATTTTTTGCAATAAAGTTTAAAACTTCTTGCTTGTCTGGATTATCAAAAATTGCTTTCAAATGCTCAATACTTTTTTGGTCAAAATTTTCATCAAGCGGGATATACTTTCTAACTCCTTTTTTAAACGGCTCATAATTATCTGATAAAAACTCAAGCAATTTTTGAAACTCCTCATTATCTAAAATTAACTCGCTTTTTGGATTTGTATTTTCTAGCGTCTCTGGCGCAAAGCCATTTTTATTATAGCGACCGATTTTTAAACAAATGTCTTCTTGCGGATTTTTGTGTGGGATTTTCCAAAAAGCGGCACGGGTAACTGTTTTTGCCTTTTTTTTTAGCAACCCAAAAAGATATTCTATGCCATTTTCAGTTTTTTTAATCGTAGCCATAATATTATTTCATTAAATCATCGACACCAATACCCAAACCCTTGGCAATTTTCATAACCGTCTGAATTGAGGGTTTAGTGATAACATTTGTTTCAATTTTGGTCAGCGTTGTATAGGGAAGATCGGCTTTTCTTGCCAATTCGTCCTGCGTTAATCCTTGCTTATTTCTAAGCAGTTTTATCTTATTCCCAATTGTTTCGTTATTGTTTTGACTTTTCATGGTTTCCTAAGTATGATAGTATTAGTATGGGTGCGTATCTAACCCTTCATAAATATGATAACAAATAAAATGAAAACAGTCCAATTAAAAATGAGGGAAGCCCGCTTTTGGCCAGCCCCGCAGTAGCGGGGCAAAGACAAAAAATTCCAATTTGCGCTTAAAATCGGCTGGCGAGCCCTCGCAGAGGGC
>Ga0210021_1000559_pt1 | contig 41093 bp, 50 predicted proteins | sample CryGeymeta201517_FD_183981 | JGI IMG/M metagenome (GOLD analysis project Ga0210021, IMG submission 183981) | Groundwater microbial communities from Crystal Geyser aquifers in Utah, USA - Crystal Geyser metaG 2015-17 (SPAdes) (version 2) | ecosystem: Environmental > Aquatic > Deep subsurface >... | reverse complement strand
AAGAACGCGGCATTACCATTACTTCAGCTGCAACACATTGTATTTGGAATTATAGAAATCAGCAATATCGCGTCAATATTATTGACACACCCGGTCACGTAGATTTTACCGTAGAAGTAGAACGTTCACTTCGTGTTTTAGATGGTATGGTTGCTTTATTTAGCGCCGTTGACGGTGTTGAACCACAATCGGAAACCGTATGGAGACAAGCCGATAAATACCGCGTTCCACGTTTGGGCTTTGTAAATAAAATGGACCGTCAAGGATCCGATTTTTTTAACGTATGTAAACAAGTTAAAGAAATGCTAGGTGGAAATCCAGTGCCTTTACAAGTGCCTATTGGCGATGAAATAGATTTTAAAGGCGTTGTAGATTTAATTTCAAAAAAAGCAATTATTTGGAATGACGATGATTCAGGAATGACCTTTAAAGAAATTCCCATACCCGAAGAACTTAAAGCAGATGTTGACAAATACAGAACCTTATTAGTTGAAGCGGTAGCCGAATATGATGAAACCTTGATGGAAAAATTCTTTGAAGATGAAGAATCCATTACCGAAGACGAAATTATTGCCGCTCTAAGAGCTGCTACCATTGATATGAGCATCATTCCAATGATGTGTGGTTCGGCCTTTAAAAATAAAGGCGTTCAGGCCATGTTAGACGCCGTAATGCGCTATTTGCCTTCACCTATGGATATTGAAGCCATTAAAGGTGTCAATCCCGATACAGAAAAGGAAGTTTTAAGACACCCAAGTGTTGACGAACCTTTTTCGTCATTAGCATTTAAAATTGCTACCGATCCCTTTGTTGGCCGTTTGGCATTCTTTAGGGTTTATTCAGGCTTTTTAGATGCAGGTTCTTACGTTTTAAATACCCGCTCTGATAAAAAAGAACGCATATCTCGTATTTACCAAATGCACGCTAACAAACAAGAACCGCTTGCTAGAATTGAAGCAGGAGATATTGGCGCTGCCGTAGGATTTAAAGATATTAGAACTGGCGATACCTTGTGTGACGAAAAACATCCAATTGTTTTAGAATCTATGTCTTTTCCAGCTCCCGTAATTGGTATTGCGGTTGAACCAAAAACTAAAGTCGATGTTGATAAATTAGGCATTGCCTTGATGAAATTGGCCGAAGAAGATCCTACTTTTCAAGTAAAAACAGATCAAGCTTCTGGACAAACCATTATCTCAGGTATGGGCGAATTACACTTAGAAATTATTGTAGATCGTTTAAAAAGAGAATTCCACGTTGAAGTTAACGAAGGTCAACCTCAAGTAGAATATAAAGAAGCCTTGACGAAATTTGCCGACCACAGAGAAGTCTATAAAAAACAATCAGGTGGACGTGGAAAATTTGGAGATATTATTTTTGAAATAGGACCAGCCGATGTAGAAGAATCTAAAAAGGGCGGACTTCAATTTGTTGACGAAGTAAAAGGCGGTAGAATTCCAAAAGAATTTATCCCAGCTGTTCAAAAAGGATTTACACAAGCCATGGTAAATGGTCCGTTAGCGGGTTATGTTATGGATAGTATGAAAGTTACCCTAAAAGACGGTTCATTCCATCCAGTCGATTCTGATGCATTGTCATTCGAATTGGCAGCAAAATTGGGCTACAAAGCCGCAGCAAAAGCTGCCGGAGCTGTAATTTTAGAACCCATAATGAAACTTGAAGTGGTAACGCCCGAGATTAATATGGGTGATATTGTTGGCGATTTAAACCGACGTAGAGGTCAAGTAAATAATATGGATGACCGCGCTGGCGCTAAAGTGATTAAAGCCACCGTACCCTTATCAGAAATGTTTGGTTACGTAACCACTTTAAGAACCTTATCTTCGGGTAGAGCAACCTCAACAATGGAGTTCTCACATTACCAAGAAACACCGTCAAATATTTCAGAACAAGTTATTAAAAAAGCAAAAGGAGAGTAGCCTAAATTATACAAGATGAGTCAAAAAATTAGAATTAAACTAAAATCTTACGATTACAATTTAGTAGATAAATCTGCTGAAAAAATCGTAAAGACCGTAAAGAGTTCTGGAGCCATCATCAATGGTCCAATACCTTTACCAACACACAAAAAGATTTTCACTGTTTTGCGTTCTCCACACGTAAATAAAAAAGCAAGAGAACAATTTCAAGTAAGCTCTTATAAACGTCTATTAGACATTTATAGTTCATCATCAAAAACCATTGATGCCTTAATGAAATTAGAATTGCCAAGTGGCGTTGAAGTAGAAATCAAAGTGTGATAATTACTTTACAAAAAAAATTAAATAAGTAAACAAATAATTAATAATTAATTAAATATGTCTGGGTTAATAGGTAGAAAAATCGGAATGACCAGTATTTTCGACGAGAATGGTAAAAACATACCATGCACCGTTGTAGAAGCAGGTCCTTGCGTAGTTACCCAAGTCAGAACCAAAGCGGTTGACGGGTATGAAGCGTTGCAGCTTGGTTTCGATGACAAATCAGAAAAGCACTCAACTAAAGCGCTCATTGGGCACTTTAAAAAGGCTGGCACTGATGCTAAAAAGCATGTTGTTGAATTCCAAGATTTTAAAGAAACATATAAATTAGGAGACAAAATTGACGTAAACCTCTTTGAAGAAGGAGAGTTTGTTGATGTTACCGGTACTTCTAAAGGTAAGGGATTTCAAGGAGTTGTAAAACGTCACGGTTTTGCCGGAGTTGGTCAAGCCACTCACGGTCAACACAACCGATTACGCGCTCCAGGATCAGTAGGAGCCTCATCATATCCATCAAGAGTATTCAAAGGAATGCGCATGGGTGGCCACATGGGTGCAGTAAATGTAAAAGTTCAAAACTTAAGAATTTTAAAAGTGGTTCCAGAAAAGAATCTTTTAGTGATAAAAGGCGCCATTCCTGGTCATAAAAATTCTTACATAATCGTTGAGAAATAATGAAGGTAGCAGTTTTAGACATAAAAGGTAAAGAAACCGGTAGAACCGTAGAGCTAGCCGATAGTATTTTTGGTATTGAACCTAATAATCACGCCCTTTATTTAGACGTTAAACAATACTTGGCTAATCAAAGACAAGGAACACATAAATCTAAAGAAAGAGCCGAAATAAGCGGAAGTACACGTAAAATTAAAAAACAAAAAGGATCGGGTACCGCAAGAGCAGGTAGCATAAAATCACCGCTTTTTAAAGGTGGTGGACGTGTTTTTGGACCACGACCTAAAGATTATAGTTTTAAATTAAATAAGAGTTTAAAACGTTTGGCACGTAAATCTGCCTTATCATTAAAAGTTAAAGAACAAAATTTAATTGTTTTAGAAAATTTTAATTTTGAAACCCCTAAAACAAAAAATTTAATTGAAGTTTTAAAGACTTTTTCTTTAACAGATAAAAAATCGATGTTTGTGTTTGGAGAGTCAAATAATAATGTATATTTGGCATCACGTAATTTGACAAGAACAAATGTTGTAAGCGCCTCAAGTTTAAATACTTACAATTTAGTTAACACTAACAAATTGATTCTTATAGAGAGTGCATTAGAAGAAATTGAAATTAATCTAAATAAATAGGGATGAGAATTTTAGTTAAACCTATTATATCGGAGAAAATGACAGACAATAGCGAAGTATTTAATCGCTATGGTTTTGTTGTGAATAATAAAGCTAATAAAATACAAATTCGCCAAGCTGTTGAATTAGCATATGGCGTAACGGTATCTAAAGTAAGAACTATGAACTATCCTGTAAAAAGAAGTTCAAAATTCACAAAAAAAGGTATGGTTACTTCAGTTATAGGCGCTTATAAAAAAGCAGTTGTTGAGTTAGCCGAAGGAAATAGTATTGATTTTTATAACAATATTTAAGAAAAATGTCACTAAGAAAATTAAAACCCATAACCCCAGGTCAGCGTTTTAGAGTTGTAAATGGTTTTGACAGCCTTACAACTGATAAGCCGGAGAAAAGTTTAGTTGCTCCGAATAGAAGATCAGGTGGTAGAAACAGTGAAGGTAAGATGACCATGCGCTATATTGGCGGAGGTCACAAAAAACAATACCGTGTCATTGATTTCAAAAGAAACAAAGAAGGTATTCCAGCTACTGTAAAATCTATTGAGTACGATCCTAATCGGACGGCATTTATCGCTTTATTGGCTTACGCCGATGGTGAAAAAAAATACATCATTGCACAACAAGGTTTAAAAATAGATCAAAAAGTAATTTCAGGAGAAAATGCAACACCCGATGTTGGTAATGCATTACCACTTTCTAAAATTCCACTAGGAACAACCATATCTTGTATAGAATTAAAACCAGGACAAGGTGCTATTTTAGCCCGAAGTGCTGGAACTTTTGCACAATTAATGGCAAGAGAAGGTAAATATGTAACCATAAAATTACCCTCAGGTGAAACGCGCATGATTTTAGCAACTTGTTTGGCTACCATTGGCGTAGTATCTAATTCTGACCACCAATTATTGGTATCCGGAAAAGCTGGTAGATCAAGATGGTTAGGCCGTCGTCCAAGAACAAGAGCGGTTGTTATGAACCCAGTCGATCACCCTATGGGTGGTGGTGAAGGTAGAGCTTCGGGTGGACACCCACGTTCTAGAAAAGGTATCCCTGCTAAAGGTTTTAAAACACGTTCTAAAACTAAAGCAAGTAATAAATATATCATAGAACGCAAAAAAAATAAGTAGAGAAGTATGGCACGTTCATTAAAAAAAGGACCTTTTGTTGCTTATCAATTAGATAAAAAAGTACAAACCAATATTGAATCTGGCAAAAAAAGTGTAATAAAAACTTGGTCTAGAGCCTCAACTATTACACCCGATTTTGTTGGTCAAACAATCGCAGTTCATAACGGCAGACAATTTGTTCCCGTATATGTTACAGAAAATATGGTAGGTCATAAATTAGGAGAATTTTCACCAACAAGATCATTTAGAGGTCATGCAGGTGCAAAAAATAAAGGAAAAAAATAAGTAGGAAATTATGGGAGTAAGAAAAAAACTATCAGCAGAAAAGCGCAATGAGGCTACAAAGCAATTAGCTTTTGCCAAGCTTAAAGGTTGTCCTACATCACCTCGCAAGATGCGTCTCGTTGCCGATCAGGTGCGTGGCGTTGAAGTTGAAAAGGCATTACAAATTTTAAAATTTAGTCCTAAAGATGCTTCTAAAAATTTGGAAAAACTATTGCTATCTGCAATTGCCAACTGGCAAGCTAAAAATGAAGATGCTTCAATTGAAGGCGCAGGCTTAATAGTTAAACAAGTTTTTGTTGATGGCGGTAGTATGGTAAAAAGATTACGTACTGCACCTCAAGGAAGAGCACACAGAATAAGAAAACGTTCAAATCATATAACGTTAATATTAGGAAATTTAGAATCTAAAACAAATAATTAAGTAGCAATGGGACAAAAAACTAATCCAATAGGAAATCGTTTAGGAATCATCAGAGGATGGGAATCTAACTGGTATGGAGGAAATGACTACGGCGATAAAATTGTTGAAGATTTTAAAATTAGAGAATACGTGCAAGCACGTTTAACAAAAGCAAGTGTTTCTAGAGTAATCATTGAGCGCACACTTAAACTTGTAACCGTTACTATCACTACAGCAAGACCCGGTATAATTATCGGTAAAGCTGGTCAAGAGGTAGATAAGTTAAAAGAAGAGCTTAAAAAAATTACTGAAAAAGAAGTTCAAATAAATATTTTTGAAATTAAACGCCCCGAACTAGATGCAAAACTAGTAGCTGCCAGTGTAGCACGCCAAATTGAAAACAGAATTTCATATAAGCGCGCTGTAAAAATGGCAATTGCCGCTACTATTAGAATGAATGCCGAAGGCATTAAAATTCAAATTTCTGGTCGTTTAAATGGTGCAGAAATGGCCCGTTCAGAATCTTATAAAGAAGGAAGAATTCCTCTTTCTACTTTTAGAGCAGATATAGATTACGCACTTGAAGAAGCTCACACTACTTATGGAAGATTAGGTGTAAAAGTATGGATTATGAAGGGTGAGGTTTATGGTAAGCGAGAATTGTCTCCACTAATAGGTATGGCTAAAAAACAAGACAAATCTAATGCAGTTGCTGGTGGAAAAAACAAAAGACAAGATCGTAAAAGAAGATAAATTTTTAAAATTTAGAAGATGTTACAACCTAAAAGAGTAAAATATCGTAAAGTACAGAAAGGTAAAGGCCAAGTACAAGGAAATACCAACAGAGGTCATTTGCTTTCAAATGGAATGTTTGGAATAAAAACTCTTGAACAAAATTGGTTAACTGCTCGTCAAATAGAAGCTGCACGTATCGCTGCCACTAGATATATGAAAAGAGAAGGCCAGTTATGGATTAAAATATTTCCAGATAAACCCATTACCAAAAAACCCCTCGATGTTCGTATGGGTAAAGGTAAAGGCGCTCCAGAATATTGGGTAGCACCGGTTAAACCCGGAAGAATGCTGTTTGAAGTAGGTGGAGTTCCATTAGAAGTAGCAAAAGAAGCTTTGCGTTTAGCAGCACAAAAATTGCCCGTTAAAACTAAGTTTATAATTGCTAGAGATTTTGATAACGCTTAATTGAATTGAAAATGAAACAATCAGAAATAAAAGAATTATCTGTCAAAGATTTGCAAGAAAAATTTAAAGACCTCAAAAAAAATTACGGAGATCTTAAAATGGCTCATACCATTTCGCCACTAGAAAATCCAATTCAATTGAGAGCACTTAGAAGAACTGTTGCAAGAATTGCTACAGAAATAACCAAAAGAGCAATATAATAATTGTATTCTGTAAGAAATGGAAAAAAGAAATCTTAGAAAAGAAAGAGTAGGCGTTGTTACAAGCGATAAAATGGATAAATCTATTGTTGTTGCTGAAGTAAAACGTGTAAAACACCCTATGTATGGAAAATTCGTGCTTAATACTAAAAAATATGTTGCGCACGATGAAAATAATGATTGCAATATTGGAGATACGGTAAAGATAATGGAAACACGACCATTAAGTAAATCTAAATGTTGGAGATTAGTAGAAATCATTGAAAGAGCTAAATAGTTATGTTACAACAAGAATCAAGATTAAATGTAGCCGATAATACTGGTGCTAAAGAAGCACTTGTTATTAGAGTTTTAGGCGGCACCAACCGAAGATATGCTTCTATAGGTGATAAAATTGTAGTAGCTATTAAAGACGCTACCCCAAACGGTTCTATTAAAAAAGGACAAGTTGCAAAAGCGGTAGTTGTGAGAACTAAAAAAGAAATCAGACGTAAAGACGGATCTTATATTAGATTTGACGATAACGCTTGCGTTCTTTTAGATGCTACTTCTGGCGAAATGAAAGGCACACGTGTTTTTGGTCCAGTAGCAAGAGAATTACGCGAAAAACAATTCATGAAAATTGTATCATTAGCACCAGAAGTGCTTTAAAACCTTATTGAGATGAATAAGCTAAAATTAAAATCTGGTGATACAGTTAAAGTAATTGCTGGAGAACAAAAAGGAAAAGAAGGTAAAATAAGAGAAATATTTCGCAACAAAAATCGCGCAGTTGTCGATGGTGTTAATTTGGTATCTAAACATACCAAACCAAGCGCTCAAAGCCCACAAGGTGGTATTGTTAAAAAAGAAGCTTCATTGCATATCTCAAATTTAATGCTCGTTGTAAAAGGACAAGCAACTAGAGTGGGATATAAAATTGAAGGCGATAAAAAAGTGAGGTATTCTAAAAAATCTGGAGAAGTTATTTAGTTATGGAATATACACCAAGACTTAAGGAAGTTTATAAGAGCACAATTATAAAAGCGCTTACAAACGAATATGGCTATAAAAATGTAATGCAAGTACCTAAATTACAAAAAATTGTAATTAGCAAAGGTGTTGGCGCTGCTATAGCCGATAAGAAATTAATTGAATATGCAGTTGAAGAACTAACAAACATTACTGGTCAAAAACCGGTATCAACTTTATCTAAAAAAGACGTTGCAGCTTTTAAATTGCGTAAAGGAATGCCCGTTGGCGTTAAAGTAACCTTACGCGCAACAAAAATGTACGAATTTTTAGATCGCTTAGTAACAACAGCATTGCCAAGAGTTAGAGACTTTAACGGTATTAAAGCAAGTGGATTTGACGGTAGAGGAAATTATAATTTAGGGATAACCGAACAAATTATTTTTCCCGAAATAAATATCGATAAAATTTATAAAATTGGCGGTATGGATATTACATTTGTAACATCAGCAGCTACCGATAAAGAAGCTAAATCATTATTAACCCAATTAGGTTTACCATTTAAAAAAAACTAAGCAATGGCTAAAGAATCAATGAAAGCCCGTGAGGTTAAGAGAAAAAAAACAGTTGCAAAATATGCAGCCAAACGCAAAGCTTTAAAAGCAGCTGGCGATTCAGTAGGCCTTCAAAAGCTTCCTAAAAATGCATCACCTATTCGTATGCATAACCGCTGTAAATTAACCGGCAGACCAAAAGGCTATATTCGTCATTTTGGAATTTGCCGTGTAACTTTTAGAGAAATGGCAAACGAAGGTTTGTTACCTGGTGTAAGAAAAGCCAGCTGGTAAAATTATAAATTGGTTTCAGGTTTAATTTTAAATGGTTTAGAATTAAATACCAAAACCGCAAATTAATAACTATATGAACACAGATCCAATAGCAGATTATTTAACAAGAGTTAGAAATGCTGTAAGTGCCGGAAAACGCATAGTAGAAATACCATCGTCGGGACTTAAAAAAGAAATTACTAAAATCTTGTTTGATCAAGGCTTTATTTTAAGTTACAAATTTTTAGAAGATACCGTTCAAGGTACTATTAAAATTGCCTTAAAATACGATAAGATTACCAAAGAACCTGTAATTAAAAAATTGCAACGTATCAGCACGCCTGGTCTAAGAAAATATTCAAGTTCAACCGATATGCCTAGAGTTTTAAACGGCTTAGGTATTGCAATTGTTTCAACTTCTAAAGGAGTGATGACCAATAAGCAAGCGCGCGTTGAAAATGTAGGTGGCGAAGTTTTATGTTACGTTTATTAAAATAAGTATAAGATGTCTAGAATAGGAAATAATCCAATAAACATACCTGCTGGTGTAAACGTTACTTTTGAAAATGGCGTAATTACTGTAAAAGGTAAATTAGGTGAACTAAAACAAGAAATTGATGCCATAAATGTAAAAATTGAAGGCAATATTATTACTGTTGAAAGAGCTTCTGAAGAAAAAGAAGTGAAATCTAAACACGGTTTATACCGCGCATTAATTTTTAATATGATTGAAGGCGTTTCTAACGGCTGGAAAAAAGAACTTGAATTAGTAGGCGTAGGTTACAGAGCATCAAATCAAGATCAAAAACTTGAATTGGCTTTAGGATTTTCACATAATATTGTGATGCTAATTGCCGATGAAGTAAAAGTTGAAACAGTATCAGATAAAGGTAAAAATCCAATAATTAAATTATCATCTAATGATAAACAATTAGTAGGACAAGTAGCTGCTAAAATACGTTCTTACCGCAAACCTGAACCTTATAAAGGCAAAGGTATTAAATATGTAGGAGAACAATTACGTAAAAAAGCAGGTAAAACTGCATAATAAATAAGAGATTATGGCATTATCTAAGCTTCAAAGAAGACAAAGAATAAAACTAAGAATCAGAAAAATTGTTTCTGGTACGGCAACTAAACCTCGATTGGTAGTGTTTAGAAGTAATAAAGATATTTACGCACAATTAATTGACGATGTAGCCGGAAAAACTTTGATTGCAGTTTCTTCAAGAGAAAAAGAAATTGCTAATTCAGGCGCTAAATTAGAAAAAGCAGCAGCTGTTGGCAAAGTAATAGGCGAAAAAGCAAATAAAGCAGGTTTAACAACATGTGCTTTTGATAGAAATGGTTATCTATACCATGGTAGAGTTAAAGCTTTAGCCGATGGCGCTAGAGAAGCAGGATTAAAATTTTAGTAAATTATGTATCAAAAATATAATAACGTAGAACGCGTTAAACCAGTTGGACTAGAATTAGTTGATAAATTGGTTGGCGTACAAAGAGTTACCAAAGTTACTAAAGGAGGTCGCGCTTTTGGATTTTCAGCTATTGTTGTAGTTGGTAATGAAGCAGGCGTAGTAGGTCACGGTTTAGGTAAATCAAAAGATGTTGCTTCGGCAATAGCAAAAGCTATTGAAGATGCCAAAAAGAATTTAATTAGAATTCCTTTAGACAAAGTAACCATACCTCACGAACAAAAAGGTAAATTTAGTGGTGCTAAAGTATTTTTAAAACCCGCTTCTCACGGTACAGGTGTTATCGCCGGTGGTGCAGTGCGCGCAGTATTAGAATCAGTTGGCATTCATGACGTTTTGTCAAAATCGCAAGGTTCATCTAATCCTCACAATGTTGTAAAAGCTACCTTTGATGCCTTATTGCAACTTAGAGATGCTTCAACCATCTCTCAACAAAGAGGTATATCTTTACATAAAGTATTTAATGGTTAAAATTTAAAGAAGATGGCAAAAAAGATAATTTTAAAGCAAGTAAAAAGCATCATCAATCGCCCACTAAATCAAAGAAGAAATTTAGAGGCTTTGGGATTACATAAAATAGGACAAGAAGTTTCTCACGAAGCTACACCTAATATACTTGGAATGGTAAATAAAGTAAAACACTTAATTTCTGTAGTAGAAGTTAACTAAGAGATATTAAACTATGAGTTTAAATAATTTAACACCAGCCAAAGGTTCAGTTTTTGCCAAAGGTAAAAGAGTTGGTAGAGGTCAAGGATCTGGTAAAGGCGGAACAGCAACAAAAGGAAATAAAGGCGCAAAATCACGTTCTGGTTATGCTAAAAAAATTGGTTTTGAAGGCGGTCAAATGCCTATTCAACGACGCCTTCCTAAATTTGGATTTAAAAATATTAACCGAATTGAATACGTTGGTCTTAATTTAGACCGTATTCAAGATATGGTTAATGAAGGCAAAATTACTGATACACTTTCATTCGAAATATTAGTCGAAAATGGGGTTGTTGGTAAAAATGAATTAGTTAAAATTTTAGGTAGAGGCGTTTTAACAGCCAAACTTAATGTAACCGTTCATAAATTTACAGCAACCGCAAAAAATGCAATTGAAGCAGTTGGAGGCGTAGCCGTAACTTTATAATACCATAAGTAAATGAAAAAATTTATTACAACGATTCAAGACATCTGGAAAATTGATGAGTTAAGAACAAGAATCACCTTAACTCTTGGCTTTATGGCAGTTTATAGATTGATGGCTCATGTACCACTTCCAGGTATTGACCCAAATCAATTAACCGCCTTAACCGACCAAACTTCTGGTGGACTTTTAGGTTTATTAAATGCTTTTACGGGTGGCGCATTTTCTAAAGCTTCAATTATGGCTTTAGGTGTAATGCCTTACATTTCGGCATCTATCGTTGTACAATTAATGGGGATTGCAGTTCCTTATTTACAAAAACTTCAAAAAGAAGGTGAAAGTGGTAGAAAAACCATCAATCAAATTACACGTTGGTTAACAATTGCCATTACAGTTGTTCAAGGTCCAGCTTATATCGTTAATTTACAACAAACTTTACCAAGTAGCACCTTTTTATTAGGTGGAGGTATGTTTTGGCTTTCTTCAATGGTGTTGCTAACCGCAGGTACCATTTTTGCAATGTGGTTAGGCGAAAAAATTACCGATAAAGGTATTGGCAATGGTATTTCATTGTTAATTATGGTGGGTATTATTGCGCGCTTTCCAGCAGCATTTATGCAGGAAGCAGGCTCTAGAGTAACCCAATCTAATGGTGGACTTATCATGATTCTTATTGAAATGGTTTTGTGGTTTTTAGTGATTTTAGCTACCGTATTTTTGGTAACTGCCGTTCGAAGAATTGCCGTTCAATATGCAAAACGTACCGTTTCGGGCAATGTTAAAGATTTAGCAGGCGCTAGACAATACATTCCCCTTAAAGTAAATGCCGCTGGCGTTATGCCAATAATATTTGCTCAAGCCATTATGTTTGTACCCGTTACACTAACACGCTTATCCGAATCGGATATAATGCAACAAATAGGCGTAACCTTTAGCAATATGCAAGGCTTTTGGTATAACCTCGTTTTTGGATTGCTAATTATTGTTTTTAGTTACTTTTATACCGCTATAACAATACCAACCAATAAAATGGCTGACGATTTAAAACGTGGCGGCGGATTTGTACCCGGAATTAGACCAGGAAAAGATACAGGCGAATTTATTGACACCATTTTATCGAGAATAACATTTCCGGGTTCAATATTTTTAGCACTTATTGCAATTTTACCAACCTTTGTGAGCATGTTAGGTGTTCAACAATCTTGGGCAATGTTTTATGGAGGCACTTCACTTATCATTATGGTAGGCGTAGCGATTGATACCATTCAACAAATTAATTCACATTTATTGAGCCGTCATTACGATGGTTTAATGAAAACAGGAACAAAAAGAAGCGTTGCATAATGGCTAAACAATCTGCAATAGAACAAGATGGCACTATAATAGAAGCATTATCTAATGCCATGTTTAGAGTAGAATTGGAAAATGGACATATTGTAACAGCACACATCTCGGGTAAAATGCGTATGCATTATATAAAATTGTTACCCGGTGATAAAGTAAAATTAGAAATGAGTCCTTACGATTTAAGTAAGGCTAGAATTACTTATAGATATTAAAATAACCAACGATGAAAGTTAGAACATCAATAAAGAAAAGAAGTGCCGACTGTAAAATTGTTCGCAGAAAAGGCAGATTATACGTAATCAATAAAATGAACCCTAGATTTAAACAAAGACAAGGCTAATTATGGCAAGAATAGCAGGAGTTGACTTACCAAAGTTCAAAAGAGGAGTTATTGGATTAACTTACATCTTTGGAGTCGGAAAAAGTAGAGCTAAAAAGATTTTAGCTAGCGCTAATGTTGATGAAAACAAAAAAGTGCAAGATTGGACTGATGATGAAATTACGAACATCAGACAACAAGTTGGAGAATTTAAAATAGAAGGCGAATTGCGTTCTGAAGTTCAAATAAACATTAAACGATTAATGGATATTGGATGTTACAGAGGTATCCGTCACAGAAGTGGTTTGCCATTACGTGGCCAACACACTAAAAACAATTCTAGAACTAGAAAGGGCAAACGTAAAACTGTAGCTAACAAAAAGAAAGCAACTAAATAATAAAAAACATGGCGAAAACTAATACAAAAAAACGCAAAGTTATTATTGAATCTGTGGGTGAAGCTCATATAAACGCTTCATTTAATAATATTATCATTTCATTGACTAATAAAAGTGGTGATGTTATTTCTTGGTCAACAGCAGGCAAACAAGGTTTTAGAGGTTCTAAAAAGAACACACCTTATGCCGCTCAAACAGCCGCCGAAGATTGTGCAAAAGTTGCTCACGAAGCAGGATTAAGAAAAGTGAAAGTTTACGTTAAAGGTCCAGGTAATGGTAGAGAATCAGCCATTAGAACGATTCATAATAGCGGTATTGAAGTTACCGAAATTATTGATGTAACGCCTCAACCTCACAACGGTTGTCGCCCTCCAAAACGCAGAAGAGTATAATTAAATAATTTTAACAATAAAGGTAGATTTTTAGGTTATCGAAGGAGTAAGCCTTAATTCATAACCCTATCTTAAAAACAAATTGAAATGGCAAGATATACAGGACCACAAACTAAAATAGCTCGTAAATTTGGCGAAGCTATCTTTGGAGAAGACAAATCTTTTGAAAAAAGAAATTTCCCTCCAGGACAACACGGTAGCACTAGACGTCGCGGAAAAAAATCGGAATACGCAATCCAGCTACAAGAAAAACAAAAAGCAAAATATACCTACGGTATTTTAGAACGTCAATTTAGAAATATTTTCGAAAAAGCGTCTAGTAGCAAGGGTATTACGGGCGAAATTTTGCTCCAACTTTGCGAATCAAGATTAGATAATGTTGTTTACCGAATGGGTGTTGCTCCCTCTAGAAGAGCAGCGCGACAATTGGTTTCACACAGACACATTACCGTTAATGGTAATATTGTTAACATCCCTTCTTATTCATTAAAACCTAATGATGTTGTAGCCGTTAGAGAAAAATCTAAATCGCTAGCAACCATAGAAGACGCTTTAAATAATAACAAAAGTATTTACGAATGGTTAACTTGGAATAGCGAAACCAAAATGGGAACTTTTGTTAATATTCCAGAAAGAATTCAGATTCCTGAAAATATTAAAGAACAACTAATCGTAGAGTTATACTCTAAATAATGATAAAATAACTATGGCAATTTTAAATTTTCAAAGACCCGATAAGGTTATCATGCTAGAATCTACCAAAACAACCGGTAGATTTGAGTTCAGACCGCTTGAACCAGGTTACGGACTAACCGTAGGAAATGCATTGAGAAGAGTTTTATTATCATCATTAGAAGGTTATGCAATTACCGCTCTAAGAGTAGAAGGCGTTGAACACGAATTCTCTACTATTAAAGGCGTGGTTGAAGATGTAACCGAAATGGTTTTAAACTTAAAACAAGTCCGCTTTAAAAGACAAATTGAAGATACCGATAGCGAAATAGCTACCATCTCTATCAAAGGTCAAGAGCAACTTACAGCCGGTGATTTTCAAAAATTTATCTCAGGTTTTCAAATATTAAATCCCAATTTGGTAATTTGTAATATGGAAAAATCTGTAAAACTAGATTTCGAAATAACAATTGAAAAAGGCCGTGGTTTTGTTTTATCAGACGATAATAAAAAATCTAATGCAGCCCTAGGAACCATCTTTATCGACTCCATTTTCACACCAATAAAAAATGTGAAATATGCAATAGAAAATTTCCGCGTAGAACAAAAAACCGATTACGAAAAATTAGTTTTCGACATTCAAACTGACGGCTCAATCAATCCAAAAGACGCTTTAACCGAAGCTGCTAAAATATTGATTCACCATTTTATGTTGTTCTCTGACGAACGCATTACACTTGAAGCTGATGATATTGCCGAAACCGAATCTTATGACGAAGAATCGTTGCACATGCGTCAACTATTAAAAACCAGATTAGTAGATATGGACTTATCAGTAAGAGCCTTAAATTGCCTTAAAGCTGCCGAAGTTGATACCCTTGGTGATTTGGTATCATTCAATAAAAACGACTTAATGAAATTTAGAAATTTTGGTAAAAAATCTTTGACAGAGTTAGATGAACTTGTAAATATTAAAGGTTTGAATTTCGGAATGGATTTAGGTAAATATAAATTAGATAGAGACTAACAACCTTTTGGTTTAAAGTTAATTGTAAAATGAGACACGGAAAAAAATTTAATCATTTAGGTAGAACAGCATCCCACAGAAGATCGATGCTTGCTAATATGGCTTGCTCTTTAATAGCACATAAACGCATTAATACTACCTTGGCTAAAGCTAAAGCTTTACGCCAATATATTGAACCATTATTAACTAAATCTAAAGTTGATAATACACATAACAGAAGAATTGTTTTTAGTTATTTAAGAGACAAAGACGCCATTACTGAACTTTTTAGAGATATCGCAACTAAAATTGCCGATAGACCGGGAGGCTATTTAAGAATTATCAAACTTGGCAGCCGCCAAGGTGATAACGCCGATATGGCAATGGTTGAACTCGTTGATTATAACGAAATTTACAACCCTAATGGTAAAAAAGTAAAAAAAGCTACCAGACGAAAGAGTAGTAAAAACAAAGTTAAAATTGATAATGATGAAGCCGTTAAAGCTGAAGTTAAGACAGATGTTATTAGCTAAAACTAAGAATCTTTTTCAAAATATTTAATAGATAATACAAAATTCTAAAGTACTTTCTGCTATTTTTTATATATTTAAACTAAAAATTATGAAATTTATTTCAATATTAATAATAATACTTTCAGTTGAAATGCTATTTTCACAAGACCGTTCATTAATTGATAATTCAGATCAAACAATTCTCAGGGTTGCATATAATTTTGGAGGACCGGTTTCTTTTTATAACCCAAAAAGAAACTTGAAAGGAACTAATTATTTATTTGATGATTGGGAAAATTTTGGAGTTATCAAATCAAAAGATAATAAAGATTTTTTAGTGAGAAATATCAATATCAATATTGATTTAAACACCATCCAAACTAAAATATCAAATGATTCTATCTTTGATTATGATTTAAATAATATTGAAAAAGTAACGATTAATAATAAGGTTTATAAAAATATTTATAGCGAAAAAGGCAAAAGAATTTACGAAGTCATATTTGAATCTGATGAATTTTCAATTTTAAAAGGTTTTGAAACTAAAATAATTGAAGGCACTCCAAATCCAATGCAAAATAGAGCAAGTGATGCAATCGTCCGAAATAAGAGCTATTTTTTAAAAACAGGTGTAAATATTATCGCTTTTAGGCTTACTAAAAAGAAGATATTAAATTTGTTAAATAAAGATAGTGTAAAAATTGCCAAATTAGAACAATATATGAAGAGTGAAAATTTGTCTTATAATAAAGATAAAGACATATCCAAAGCGCTATTACAAATCTTAATTTTAGATAAATAGGTAATAAACAAAGTTCAATATAAAAAAAGAGTTAATTTTTAACTCTTTTTTTTTGTAATATAGCTAACATCTGAATTCTAAAAATTATTTTTGCATAACTTTGTATTTTATAAATGAATAATCAATCAAATTTAAAGGCCTTGTTGCTCTTAGAAGACGGAACCATTTTTGAAGGAAAATCTATTGGCATAAAAGGCCAAGCCCTTGGCGAAATATGTTTTAATACCGGCACTACTGGCTATCAAGAAATTTTTACCGACCCTTCCTATTTTGGTCAACTTATGGTTGCTACTAATGCCCATATTGGCAATTATGGTATTAATGATGAGGAAGTTGAATCGGAAGGAATTAAAATTTCCGGACTCATTTGTCGTAACTTTAGCGAAAACTATTCAAGAACAAAAGCAAACGACTCCCTTTTTAACTGGTTTATAAAACACAATTTAGTAGCCATTTCAGATGTAGATACACGCGCTTTAGTGCGACATATTCGCGATAAAGGCGCAATGAATGCCATTATTTCAACCGATTCAAATGATATTGAATCTCTAAAGAGCAAATTGCAAAAAGTACCCAATATGATTGGCTTAGAATTGGCTTCAAAAGTATCTACCAAAAAGCCCTATTTTTATGGAGACCCTAAGGCAACTTATAAAATTGCGGCCCTTGATTTAGGAATTAAGCAAAATATACTTAAAAATTTAGCCAAACGAAATTGTTATATCAAGGTGTTTCCTTATAACACCACCTTTATCGAAATGAAAGATTTTAATGCCGATGGTTATTTTTTATCTAATGGTCCGGGTGACCCCAAACCCTTATTTGGCGCTCAAAAACTAGCTAAAGCAATAATAGATAAAAACTTACCACTCTTTGGAATTTGTTTAGGTCATCAAATTATAGCCTTAGCAAATGGTATTGAAACCTATAAAATGCACAATGGGCATCGGGGCATTAACCATCCCGTAAAGAATCTTTTAACAGGTAAAGGCGAAATAACTTCTCAAAATCACGGTTTCGTTGTTGATAAAGCTTCTGTCTTAAAAAATAAAGCATTCGAAATAACACACGTTCACCTAAACGACGATACCGTTGCCGGTTTGCGAATTAAAGATAGCAATTGTTTTTCGGTTCAATACCACCCCGAAGCTAGTCCGGGACCACACGATTCTGAATATCTTTTTGATGATTTTATCACAATGATTATTAAAAGTAAACACGCTTAATTGAACTTTTTTGCGAAAACGATATCGTATATAAAATTATAAAATCACAAATTTATTTTGACAATATGATTAACTTGCCGTATAAAAATTAAACCTATAAAATATCAATAAAATGAGCACAATAATTCAAGTCCATGCACGTCAAATCTTTGATTCTAGAGGAAATCCTACCATTGAAGTAGATGTTATTACCGAAAACGGAACCTTAGGTAGAGCTGCCGTACCATCAGGCGCTTCAACCGGTGAACACGAAGCCGTTGAGTTAAGAGATGGCGGTAAAGATTATATGGGAAATGGGGTTTTAACCGCTGTTAAAAATGTCAATGAAATTATTTCCCCCGAAATTGTAGGCTATTCTGTTTTTGAACAAAACCTAATTGATAAAGTATTAATAGATCTAGACGGCACACCAAACAAAGCCAAATTGGGTGCAAATGCCATTCTTGGTGTTTCTTTAGCCGTTGCAAAAGCGGCAGCAAATGAACTTAATTTGCCATTATATCGTTATATGGGTGGCGTTAGTGCCAATACTTTACCCGTTCCGATGATGAATATTGTCAATGGTGGCTCACATTCTGATGCCCCCATCTCATTTCAAGAATTTATGATTATGCCGGTTTTAGCCAAAAACTTTACCCAGGCCATTAAAATGGGAACTGAAATTTTCCACAATCTTAAAAAAGTATTGAAAGAACGTGGCTTAAGTACGGCTGTTGGCGATGAAGGTGGTTTTGCACCTACCTTTTTGGGTACCGAAGATGCACTTGAAACCATCATTAAAGCCATAAATAAGGCAGGATATAAAGCCGGAACCGATGTTATGATTGCGCTCGATCCCGCTTCATCCGAATTTTATATTGATGGAAAATACGATTATCGAAAATTTGAAGGCAAAGAGGCACCCGTTAGAACTTCGGCTCAACAAGTTGCTTATTTACAAGAATTAGCTTCAAAATATCCAATTATTTCAATCGAAGATGGCATGGCCGAAGATGATTGGGAAGGCTGGAAATTATTGACCAAAACCCTAGGCGATAAAGTTCAGATTGTTGGTGATGATTTATTTGTAACCAATGTAAAACGCTTAGAACGTGGCATTAAAGAACATTCTGCCAATTCTATTCTAATAAAATTAAATCAAATCGGAACCTTATCCGAAACCATCGCCGCAATAAACATGGCTCACAAAGCTGGATATACTTGCGTGATGTCGCATCGTTCAGGTGAAACTGAAGATACCACCATAGCCGATTTGGCTGTTGCTTTAAATACCGGTCAAATTAAAACAGGCTCAGCTTCTAGAACCGATCGTATTTGCAAATACAATCAATTGCTTCGCATTGAAGAAGAATTAGGCGAATCAGCTTATTTTCCTCAAAGAAAAGCCTTTAATATTTAATAAAATTACCTATAAAAAAAGCACCAAATTCCGTTTAGAATTTGGTGCTTTTTTATTGGTTTATGGGCCTGTTTTAACTGAAAGAAAAATAAACCCCACCTCAATGATTTTTATCATATTTTAATTTTATTTAAACTTTTATATTTGGAAAATAATTAATAATAATTGATTTAATTGCCCAAAAAATCAATAAAAATCAAATAAATTAAAAAGAGAAAAACCGAAAATTGTTGAGAATTTGTTTTTTTAAAATTATAAAAGTCTTAACAAGTATCTCTTTTATTTTTTGTAAATTAGAACCTATTTAAGAGACTATTAAAATAAAAAAATATGAGTAAAAATGCAATATTACAAATCGACGGCAAAAGCTATGAATTGCCAATTCTTAAAGGTACTGAAAACGAGGTAGCTTTAGATATTAGTTCTTTAAGAAGCGCTACAAATGGCGTTATAACCTATGATCCCGGGTTTAAAAATACGGGTTCATGTAAAAGTGCCATCACTTTTTTAGATGGCGAAAAAGGTATTTTACGTTACCGAGGCTATTCTATTGAAGATTTGGCCGAAAATTCTAATTTTTTAGAAGTCGCCTACCTAATTATATTTGGTGAACTCCCAACAAAAGACCAATTTGAAAAATTTGAAAATGATGTTAAAGGTCAAGCAATTTTAAATGAAGAAATGAAAAACATCATTAATGGTTTTCCTAGATCTGCGCATCCTATGGGAATGTTGTCTTCATTAACAAGTGCCTTAACTGCTTTTAATCCTTCACCCGTAAATGTGAAATCAGAGGCTGATATGTATAATGCCATCGTTAAGATTTTGGGAAAATTCCAGGTTTTAGTAGCATGGGTTTATGCAAAAAATCAAGGTACACCGCGAAATTATGCTGATTATAATTTAGACTATGTGTCTAATATCATGCAAATGCTTTTTAGAATTCCAATCAAAAAATATACGGTTAATCCTATTGCAGCCAAAGCTTTAGATAAATTATTAATTTTGCATGAAGACCACGAACAAAATTGTTCAACCTCTACCGTGCGTATTGTAGGCTCATCCGAAGCAGGTCTTTTCGCATCACTTTCGGCAGGCGTTTCTGCTCTTTGGGGTCGCTTGCACGGTGGCGCAAATCAAGCTGTTATTGAAATGCTTGAGCAAATTAACAAAGATGGTGGCGATGTTGAAAAATACATTCTTAAAGCAAAAGATCCTAATGACCCATTCCGCTTAATGGGTTTTGGCCACCGCGTTTACAAAAATTTTGATCCACGCGCTAAAATTATTAAGGCTGCAGCCGATGATGTTTTAGCCGAATTGCATGTTAAAGACCCCATTTTAAAAATAGCCCGTCACCTTGAAGAAGTTGCTCTAAAAGATGACTATTTTGTGAGCCGAAAACTATATCCTAACGTTGATTTCTATTCCGGAATTATTTATAAAGCCTTAGGAATCCCTTCCGAAATGTTTACTGTTATGTTTGCACTTGGTCGTTTGCCAGGTTGGATTGCGCAATGGCGCGAAATGCGATTAAATGTTGAACCAATCGGCCGCCCACGCCAATTATATGTCGGTCAAACGCTTAGACCTTATAAAACGCTAAACAAAAGATAACCTTCTGATTTTAAAAAGCCAAAAATTTATTTTTGGCTTTTTAAATTTATAACAATAAAATTCTTATTTTTGACTGTATGCCAAATAAAAATAGTATCAAACTTCATATTAAAAACGAAACAGCAACTTTAAAATCAGTTGTGCTCGGAATTGCTAATCAAAATGGATCTACCCCAAAACCCGAAGATTGTTACGACCCAAAATCTAAACTTCATGTTTTAGCAGGAACCTATCCCAAAGAATTGGATATGATTTGTGAGATGGAAGCCTTTAATCAAGTTTTGATTAAGTATGGCGTTAAAGTTTATCGCCCCGAAGTTTTAAAAGATGTTAATCAAATATTTGCACGTGATATCGCTTTTGTAATTGACGACTTGTTTTTTAAATCAAATATTTTGCCAGACCGCATTAATGAACTTCAAGCCATTGATTATGTGATAAATCAAATGAATCCCCAAAAGGTGGTTACGCTTCCAAAAAATGTTCACGTTGAAGGTGGTGATGTCATGCCTTGGAATGACTTTCTTTTTGTTGGCACTTATACCGCTTCCGATTATCCAAATCAAATTACCGCACGAACTAACAAATTTGCCGTTGACTACCTAACTGCCAAATTTCCAAATAAAATAGTCAAGGCTTTCGAACTTCGAAAATCTACAAACCCTAAAGAAAATGCCCTGCATTTAGATTGCTGTTTTCAGCCGGTTGGAAAAGATAAAGCCATCATTCATAAAAATGGTTTTTTAAATGAAGCCGATTATCAATTTCTAATTGATTTATTTGAACCACAAAATGTTTTTGAAATCACTAAAGATGAGATGTTTAATATGAATTCTAATGTGTTTTCAATTTCAGAAAAAGTAGTGGTGTCCGAAAATAATTTTACCCGTTTAAATCACTGGCTCAAAGAAAAAGGCTTTACCGTTGAAGCAATTCCCTATGCCGAAATAGCTAAACAAGAAGGCTTGTTGCGCTGTTCTACCTTGCCACTCGAACGTGAAAGACAATAGATTAAACTAGAAAAATTAAATTATAATTATATTAACTTGTCATTAAGGTAATTTTGTAAAATATAAACGCTAACAATATGGCCCAAGCTACCAATACCATTTTAATGATTCGCCCCGTTGCTTTTAGAATGAACGAGCAAACGGCGGTCAATAATTACTATCAAAAAGTCCTCGATAATGTGCTGCCATCAACCGTTCAGGCTAAAGCTTTAGCCGAATTTGATTTGTTTGTAACCAAATTAAAGCAAATTGGTATCACCGTAATTGTGGTAGAAGACACCTTAAATCCGAGTACACCCGATTCCATTTTTCCTAATAATTGGATCTCTTTTCATCAAAGTGGCAATGTGGGTATTTATCCAATGTTTGCCGAAAACAGACGCCTAGAGCGTCGCGATGAGGTGCTCGATACCCTTGAACAAAACGGACTCCTGATAAAGAATGTAATTGATTATTCTTCGGCCGAATCTGAAAATTTATTTTTAGAAGGTACCGGAAGTTTGGTATTAGACCGCGTAAACCGCAAAGCCTATTGTGCCTTATCTCCCAGAGCCAATGAAGAATTATTAGATGAATTTTGTGAAGATTTTGAATATACGCCAGTATCCTTTAAAGCTTATCAAACAGTTAATAATCAGCGAGAAGTAATTTATCATACCAATGTGATGATGTGCATTGCCCCTAAATTTGCCGTGGTTTGTTTAGATTGCATCGATGATAAAAAGGAACGCAAAAATTTTATAAACCATCTCAAACAAGACGGAAAAGAAATTATTGCAATCAGCGAAACGCAAGTCAATAACTTTGCTGGTAATATGTTGTCTCTTTATGGAGCAAATCAAAAGGAATACATTATTATGAGCGAATCGGCATTTAAATGTTTAAATGCTCAACAAAAGATAAACATTGAAAAATATGCTGCAATTTTATATAGCAATGTCGATACTATTGAAGCTTGTGGCGGTGGCAGTGTGCGTTGTATGATGGCAGAAGTTTTTTTGCCTAAGGTTTAATTTTTTACCTTTTTTACAAAAATTGGAATAATTGCTAGGTCATTCAAATAAATCAAAATGGGCTTTATTAATCTTAAATTGATTGATGTGGCAGTGTTTAAAGGTTAAAATACTAAAACAAACAAAATATTTTTTCTTGAAGTTGTCCCATTGGAACGCTGTTTGCTTAGCCACCAAAGGCCAATAATCAAAGGAATTTTTTTGAATATTTATTAGATTCCAACGCAATAAATATTATTTTTGCCTATGCAACAACACCAAGTACTTATCTTAGATTTTGGGTCTCAGTATACGCAACTGATTGCAAGACGCGTAAGAGAACTCAATATTTTTTGTGAAATAGTTCCTTTTAATCACATTCCTAATAATATCGGCAGTTTTCAAGCAGTAATTTTGTCTGGAAGTCCTTTTTCGGTTCATCAAAAGGATGCGCCACAGCCTAATTTATCATTGATAAAAGGTAAAATACCTTTATTAGCCGTTTGTTATGGGGCGCAATTTTTGGCGCAACAAGCCGGTGGTTATGTAACACCTTCGGAGGTGCGCGAATACGGTCGCGCCCATTTGACTAAAATTGATGCACAATCGCCATTGTTTACTAATATACCCTTGCAATCACAAGTTTGGATGAGTCACGGTGATACCATTGCAAAATTACCGATTAATTTCAAAAATCTGGCAAGTACTGAAACCGTTGAAAATGCCGCTTTTTGCGTTGAAAATGAATTGACTTTTGCCATTCAATTTCATCCTGAAGTTTATCATACCACCGATGGCTTGACCTTACTTAAAAACTTTTTGGTCAACATCGCTAAAGTGTCACAAACATTTACTCCGGCAGCTTTTGTAGAAACTTCGATAGCTGAACTAAAAGCTAAAATTAAATCCGATAAGGTAGTTTTAGGTTTGTCGGGTGGCGTAGATTCTACCGTGGCAGGCGTTTTGTTAAACAAAGCGATTGGCAAAAATCTCTATTGTATTTTTGTGAACAACGGACTTTTGCGCAAAAATGAGTTTGAAAGTGTTTTGGCACAATACAAAGGTATGGGCTTAAACATCAAAGGGGTTGATGCTTCACAACGGTTTTTAAATGCCCTTAAAGGAATTTCGGATCCAGAGCAAAAACGAAAAGCCATTGGCAAAGCTTTTATTGAGGTGTTTGATGCCGAAGCAAAGCGCATTAACGATGTTAATTGGCTGGCACAAGGCACAATTTATCCCGATGTAATTGAATCAGTTTCGGTAAAAGGACCATCGGCAACCATAAAATCACACCACAATGTAGGTGGTTTACCCGATTATATGAAACTACAAATTGTTGAACCTTTGCGGATGTTGTTTAAGGATGAAGTGCGCCGCATCGGAAAAACTTTAAATATTGATGACGAACTTTTAGGTCGCCATCCTTTTCCTGGTCCTGGTTTAGCGATTCGAATTTTAGGCGCTATTACTTCCGAAAAGGTAAATTGCTTACAAGAAGTGGATGCCATTTTTATTGAAGGATTAAAATCTTGGGGACTTTATGAAAAGGTTTGGCAAGCAGGAGCCATACTGTTACCCATAAATTCGGTCGGTGTGATGGGTGATGAACGTACTTACGAAAAAGTGGTAGCTTTACGCGCAGTTTCTTCTACCGACGGGATGACTGCCGATTGGGTAGATTTGCCTTATAAATTTTTACAAAGCATCTCAAATAAAATTATAAATAATGTAAAAGGCGTCAATAGAGTGGTTTATGATATCAGCTCTAAACCGCCCGCAACCATAGAATGGGAATAATAGTTTATATGAAAAACCTTAAAATTATTTTATTAATTACCGCCCTTTTTTGCGGGTTTTATACCAGTTGGGCTCAAAAAAATTATAATACCGTCTTAAACGATTCTATTGCTACGGATGGTTTTTTGTATCATACGCTCACAAATATTGACAACTATAATAGTTTGACAGATTTATATGGCGTTAGCAAACGAGATATCATTCGCTTAAATCCTTTGATTAGACGTGGTTTTGAAATCGGACTCCTCATAAAATTACCTTCCAATGAAAATTTAGTAAAACTAATCAATAATTATCAAGCCACTAAAACCGACAATCGTTATATTGTTAAACATCAGGATACGAAGTTCGGAATTTCTAAACAATATGGCATTTCAACGATTGATTTAGAAAAAATGAACCCTAAACTAAGAATGGGTCTTAAAGAAGGCGACACCATTTTTGTTCCGGCATTAGTTAAAAAAAATCAGTTGGTTGAAGATGAGCATTTTTATATTCACCAAGTTGTTAAGGGGGATACCTTTTATAATCTGATTAAAAAGTACAACCTTACCAAAGCGGAATTAGTTTTGGCCAATCCAAGCCTTAGCGACGGTTTAAAATTAGATAGCTTTTTAAAAATTCCGAAGGTAAAAACGGACGCAAGTCCGCGTAGCATCACCGTGATTGATAACGTTAATCGTAAAAATAAGAATTTGGATGTGTTGATTTTATTGCCATTTAAAGCTTATAATGACAGCATTCCGTTTGATAATGTCAACACCAGCAGTAAACTGCGGAATATTGTATCCGATTTTTATTTTGGTGCCGAAATCGCCCTTGATTCACTTAGCAAACAAGGCATAAAAATTAAAGCCGAAGTTTATGATACTGACAATAATATAGATACCATTAATAAGATTTTTAAAACACACGATTTTAGCCAAAAGGATTTAGTTGTAGGACCTTTATTTACAAAGAATATTGAGCTTGTTAATCAAAAGCTGGCAAATAACAGTACTTATATTTTATCGCCCTTTTCAATATTGGCAAAAGCCTCGCCCAATGGCACTACAAAAATTGTTCAAGAAACACCTTTACAAAATGAAATGATTGACAAAGTAGTCAATTATATTACCTCGCATTATACTAATGAAAAACTGATTATTGTAACCGATTCTTTATCGAATTCTAAATTGCTATACACCAAAGTTCTCAATAAATTTGCAACCAATAAGGCAATACATTTGAGTAGTATTATTGTGTTAAAACCAGTAAATAATTTTATTCAACGAAGCTATTTTCAACAACATATTCAATCTGCTTCAAGAGGAAAAAACTGGGTTATTAACCTATCTTTAAATGGGGTTGTTTTGGCAGATATGATCAATACTTTAGGTGTTTTTCCAAAAGATTCTTACGACATAAGTCTCTTTACCATCACCAAAAGTGAATTGTTTAGTAATTTTGACAACTATTTTTTAGCGCGACTCAATTTCTGTTTTCCTTCCGAAACCTATATAGATTATCAAGTTGAGGAGGTTAATGCCTTCGAAAAGAAGTATTTTGTGCGTTATAACAATTTGCCATCCGAAAATGCTTATAAAGGTTTTGATATGGTTTATGACGCCTTAGAACGACTTTCAATTAGCGCTAATTTATTAGACAAAACACATGGCATTACACGCCGCTTAGCCTATCAATTTGATTATAGTGAAAATGCCGGTGCTAATAAAATCTTAAACAGAGGTGTTTTTCTTTTACAATACAATGGATTAACTTTAAAAATAGTTGAATAAAACAACCATTTTAGCTCATAAAAAAAGCACCTAAAAGGTGCTTTTTTTAAATCATTTGTTTTTATTGTAAGAGCAATAACACCGGATTTTCTATTAAATGTTTAAAGGTCTGTAAAAATTTTGCTCCCGTTGCACCATCAACTGTTCGGTGATCGCAGGCTAGGGTAACTTTCATCACATTGCCAATTGCAAGGACATTATTTTTTACAACAGCTTGTTGTGTGATGGCTCCGACCGATAAAATTGCTGAGTTTGGTGCGTTTATAATTGAAGTAAAATCTTCAATACCAAACATTCCCAAATTAGAAACCGTAAAAGTGCTGCCTTCCATTTCTTGTGGTTGAATTTTTTTACTTCTCGCCTTGTTAGCTAACTCTTTAACTTCTATGCCAATTTGCGACATTGTTTTTTGATCGGCAAATTTAATTACTGGAACCACCAAACCATCTTCAACAGCAACCGCAACGCCAATGTGTATGTGATTATTGATAATCATACTGTTTTCAGTCCATTGCGAATTTACCTGTTTATGTGATCGCAGCGCTATGGCAACGGCTTTTACAACCAAGTCATTAAATGATATTTTGGTATCGGGCATTTGGTTTGCCTGTTCTCTAAAAGAGATTGCATTATCCATATCGAGGCTTATACTCAAATAATAATGAGGAGCAGTAAATTTTGATTCACCCAAACGACGTGCAATAACTTTGCGCATTTGTGAATTTTTTAGCTCCTCAAAACTTTCGGTTGCCGATGCAACAAAAGTGTTTTGAGCAGCAGTAGCAATGCCTTTAAAATTTTCGACGTCACTTTTCACAATGCGACCATTTTCACCACTTCCAGCAATATTTTGAATGGAAATACCTTTTTCTTCTGCCAATTTTTTTGCTAAAGGCGAGGCAAAAACACGCCCACTAGTTACCGCTTGAACTGGTTTTGCAACAATGGGTGCAACGGGCGTTTTGCTTATTGCGGGAGTTGCTTGCTCAACCACTGCTTGTTTTGGCGTTTCAACAATATTTGGGTTTTCTTTTGCCGGCGTTTCTTTAGCTACGCTATGGTGATGACTTTTTAATAAGGCCTCAACATCATCATTTTTATCGCCAATAATTGCTAATAACGCGTCAACTGGAGCGCCATCACCTTCTTGAATACCAATATAAAGGAGTGTTCCTTCATAAAAAGATTCAAATTCCATGGTCGCTTTATCGGTTTCAATATCGGCAAGAATATCTCCTTCGGCAATTTTATCGCCCACTTTTTTATGCCAAACTGCAACAACCCCTTCGGTCATTGTATCACTTAATCTGGGCATTGTAATAATTTCTGCCATAATAGCTTAGTTAAATTTTATGTTTTAAAAAAGGATAATTTTCTTGCTCATAAACAATATCAAACATCAAATCCTTATCGGGATAAGCGGAGGTTTCGGCAAAATTTTCACAAGCATCAATTTCTTCTTTAACGGCTTGATTGATGGCTTTTATCTCATCGTCAGTAGCGTATTTTTCTTTTTGAATAACTTCTAAAACTTGCTTAATTGGGTCTATTTTTTTGTATTCGGCAACTTCATCTTTAGTTCGGTAATGTTGGGCATCGCTCATTGAATGACCGCGATAGCGATAGGTTTTCATTTCTAAAAAGGAAGGACCATTACCACTTCGGGCATATTCAACAGCTTCAAAAATAGCTTCGGCAACCTTAACGGGATTCATTCCGTCAACGGGTTTACAAGGCATATCATAAGCCAAACCAAATTTCCAAATTTCCTCACTATTAGAGGTTCTGGCAACCGAAGTTCCCATGGCATAACCATTATTTTCTACGATAAAAATAACTGGAAGTTTCCAGTTCATCGCCATATTTAAGGTTTCGTGAAGCACACCTTGTCGGGCTGCGCCATCACCAAAAAAGGTCAACGTAACTGCTTTTCGGTCAAAATACTTATCGGCAAAAGCCAAACCGGCACCTAACGGAATTTGTCCGCCCACAATTCCATGACCACCATAAAAGCCGTGTTCTTTAGAAAAAATGTGCATTGAACCACCTAAACCTTGCGATGTTCCTGTTTTTTTACCGTACAATTCTGCCATAACGCGTTTCGGGTCAACTCCCATACCAATGGGCAAAACATGGTTGCGATAGGCAGTAATCATCTTGTCTTTGCTCAAATCAATCGCGTGTAAAGCACCCGCTAAAACCGCTTCTTGACCGTTGTATAAATGCAAAAATCCACGAACTTTTTGTTGGATGTAAACGGCGGCTAGCTTATCTTCAAACTTGCGCCAAAACAGCATATTTTTATACCAATCTAAATAGGTTTTTTTGGTAATTTTTTTCATAATTTTTTTAAAATTGAAAAGTGTTGAGTCGCAAAAATACTACTTTAATTATATTTTTTATAGCGACGTGATTAAAAACAACTAAAACGGTTTAGAAGTTTAACTGAATTATATTCATCTCATTTATAAAACACGAAGTTTAATTCATATAATCTTCAATTGGATTACAGGTGCAAATGAGGTTTCTATCGCCATAACCATCATCAACGCGACTAACGCTCGGCCAAAATTTACTTCGTTTTATAAATTCTAACGGAAAAGCAGCGTGTTGCCTACCATAGGTGAAGGGCCACTCATCTGAAGTAACCATAGCCTCGGTGTGAGGCGCGTTTTTGAGCGCAGAATCCTCATCTTTTTGATAAGCCAAAATTTCTTGTTTAATGCACTTAATGGTTGCTATAAATTTGTCTAATTCCGCTTTATTTTCACTTTCGGTAGGTTCAATCATCAGGGTATCGTGAACAGGAAAAGAGAGCGTTGGCGCGTGATAACCAAAATCCATTAAGCGTTTTGAAACATCGGTAACATCAACGCCATAGTCTGGTTTGATAGCTCTAAAATCAAGTATCATTTCGTGACCCACAAAGCCATTTTCGCCCGAATAAAGGGTTTTAAAGTCATCTTTTAATGCAGCTTTTAAATAATTGGCATTTAAAATGGCGTAGCTGGTGGCCGATTTCAAGCCTTCACTTCCCAACATTTTAATGTAGGCATAAGCAATCAAATCGACTAATGCCGAACCCCAAGGTGCTGCCGAAACACCAGGAATAGCTTGGTTGCCACCGGTTTTAACAATGGCATTGGTAGGTAAAAATGGCGCTAAATGGCTTGCCACACAAATTGGTCCAACGCCTGGTCCGCCACCACCGTGAGGAATGGCAAAGGTTTTATGAAGATTTAAATGGCACACATCGGCACCAATAGTAGCGGGATTTGTCAAGCCAACTTGGGCATTCATATTAGCACCATCCATATAAACTTGACCGCCATTTAGGTGAATTATATTAGTAATTTCGGTTATAGAAGTTTCAAAAACGCCATGTGTAGATGGGTAAGTTACCATTAAAGCTGCTAAATTAGCTTTATAAAATAAGGCTTTTTCGCGAATGTCTTCAACATCAATATTGCCTTCGGGCGTGGTTTTGGTAACAATTACTTCCATACCTGCCATAACTGCCGAAGCAGGATTTGTGCCGTGCGCCGACGAAGGAATAAGCACGATTTTTCGATGGGCATCTCCTCTTGATAGGTGGTAAGCTCTAATGGTCATCAGACCACTATATTCGCCTTGCGCACCAGAATTTGGTTGCAATGAGGTGGCCGAAAATCCCGTTATAACATTTAAGGAATGCTCTAAATCTTTGAGCAATTCTTGATAACCTTCGGCTTGATTAGTGGGCACAAAAGGGTGAATACTATTCCAGTTTGCCGAACTTAATGGCAACATTTCGGTCGCTGCATTGAGTTTCATGGTGCAAGAACCTAAAGAAATCATGCTGTTTGTCAATGAGATATCTTTTTTTTCTAGAGTTTTAAGGTAACGCATCATTTCAGTTTCGGAATGATAATTATTAAAAACTTCGTTGTTTAAAAACGAGGAAGTTCTTTTTAATTGCGGTGGTATTGAAGTCGTTTCAAAATAATCGGTAATGTTTGGAGCCATTTTACCTTCAGCTTTAGCTAAAACGGTGATAATCTGTTTGACATCATCTAAAGAAGTAGTCTCGTTTAGCGAGATGCCAACCGTAGTGTTGTCGATAATTAAAAAGTTAAGTTCGTGTTGTTCGGCAAGTGTTTTTAATTTTGCGGAATCTGAAATTTTAATTTGTAAGGTGTCAAAATACGCTGAGTTTAACTGATTTAAACCCATTTTTAAAACCGCCTCATTTAAGATATTGGCAAGTGAATGGATTTTTTTTGCGATGCGTTTCAAGCCATCAGCACCGTGATAAACGCCATACATTCCAGCCATAACGGCTAAAAATACTTGGGCGGTACAAATGTTTGAAGTTGCTTTTTCGCGCTTAATATGTTGCTCGCGCGTTTGTAAAGCCATTCGCAAAGCGCGGTTGCCTTGTGCGTCTTTTGAAATGCCAATAATTCTGCCTGGAATTTGGCGTTTATAAGCATCTGAAGTGGCAAAATAACCGGCGTGAGGTCCGCCGTAACCGAGTGGAATGCCAAAGCGTTGGCTTGTGCCAACAGCTACATCGGCTCCCAATTCGGCTGGGGTTTTGAGCATTACCAAGCTCAATAAATCGGCTGCCATTATCACTTTTAGCGCTTTTTGATGCGCGGTTTCTATAAAAGTTTGATAATGGTTAACCTGGCCATATTTGCCGGGATATTGTAAAATACAGCCGTACATTTTTGAAGTTAGTTCAACCGTGTTAAAATTGCCATAAACCAGTTCAATGCCGAGTGGTGCTGAACGGGTTTCTAAAACAGATTTGGTTTGTGGCAACACCTCATCTGAGACTAAAAATTGGTTTACACCATCTTTAATTTGCGTGCGACTTCGGGCATTAAACAGCATAATCATGGCTTCGGCAGCCGAAGTTGCTTCGTCTAGCAAAGAGGAATTTGCCAAGCTAAATCCGGTTAAATCGCAAACGAGTGTTTGAAAGTTTAACAAAGCCTCTAAACGACCTTGTGAAATTTCGGCTTGATATGGTGTGTAGGAGGTGTACCAACTCGGATTTTCGAAAATATTGCGTTGAATAACGGCAGGTAAAATGGTTGGATGATAACCTAAACCGATGTAGGTTTTATACAATTTATTTTTTAAACCTAGTTTATTGATAAAATTTGTAAACTCATATTCAGACATGGCTTTCGGAAGGTCTAAATCTGCTTTTAATCGGATGTTTTTTGGGATGGTTTTGTCTATTAATTCATTTAGTGAATCGACCCCTATGGTCATTAACATTTCCTTTAAATCTGTGGCGTTAGGACCAATATGCCTTGAAGCAAAAGCCTGATTATCCATATTGTTTGAGCGTTTTAAATTAGTTGCCCAAAAGTACTTAATTTTTAAGAAAAATCAGGACTTATAGACGTGAAAGTATGTGATAAATTGGTGTTAAATTTTTAGATATATTTGCGATATGCCCCCTCTAAAAAAACTATTCAACGTTTATATTTTTGGCAACCTTCATGTGGCGTTGGCAAGTTTTAGCTTGACCAAATTAAGTTTGTTAACTCAGCAAAATAGCGACAATATAATTCCGTTTTTTGTGTTTTTTGCTACCATTTTATCCTATAATTACATCCGTTTAATGCGTATAAATACTATAAAGTCAGAGCTTTATAATGAGATAAACCGTTGGCGGATTTATTTAATTTTAATAAGCATTTTTGCGCTAACAGCTTGTGCTTTTTTAATAGTTAAAATCCGCTGGCAAGCCCTAATAAGCTTAATGCCCTTTGCTTTGTTAACGGGATTTTATGTCTTGCCACCAAGCATTTCTAGTAAAATGACCCTTAGATCCCTTCCTGGTTTTAAAATATTTGTAATTGCTTTTACTTGGGCTGGAATTACAGTTCTATTCCCACTATCACAATACGATATGGTTGACGCATCTATTTTTTGGCTCTTTTTTCAGCGATTTTTATTTTTAATTGTGTTGACCATACCTTTTGATATTAGAGATGTGGCTTATGATTCAGAGACTTTAAAAACGCTACCCATTTGGTTGGGAATTAAAAATGCAAAAGTACTGGGTTTTATAGTTTTAGGATTATATTTGGCAATAAGCATTTTTATTTTAAAGCCTGTTTATCAAGGAATTGAAATTTTTATTGCGCTGTGTTTAGGGGTGTTATTGTTGAAGTCATCGACAAATAGGTCATATAATTATTATGCTTTTTGGATTGAAGGAATCCCCATTTTGTGGTTGATTTTGTACCATATTTTTGCCTAAGCGCAAAAAAAAACCTCCGTAATGTGGAGGTTTTTTAAACACTTTTATAAGGTTTATACTTCAGCTAATAAAGCTTGGATTTTTAATTTTTCTTCGTCAGCCAATTCGGTATCGACTAAAATGCGACCACTGTGCTCATCGGTCATAATTTTTTTACGAGAAGCTATCTCCAATTGACGTTGCGGTGGAATGGTAAAAAAAGAACCTCCCGAAGCGCCTCTTTCAACAGAAACAACAGCTAAGCCATTGCGAACATTTGTGCGAATTCGGGTATAAGCGCTTAACAAACGCTCGTCTAATGATTTACCAAACTCTTTTGATTTGGCAATTAGTAGTTTTTCTTCTTTGTCGGTTTCGGCAATAATGGCATTTAATTCCGATTTTTTATGACCTAAATGATTGCTGCGCAAATCAATAGTTTCCTTGGTGCTTTCAATTAGCTCGTTTTTGTGAGCAATTTTTGCTTTAAATTCGTTAATGCGTTTTTCGCAAAGTTCTATTTCGAGCGCTTGAAATTCAATTTCTTTTGAAAGGGAATCAAATTCTCGGTTATTTTTAACGTTTTTTTGTTGCTCAAGATATTTGTCATTTAAGGTTTTAGCCTCTTTAATGGCAATTTTTTTGTTAGAAATATCTATTTCAAGATTTTCAACATCGGTGTTAAGATTTGCCAATCTGGTATTTAAGCCAGCTATTTCATCTTCTAAATCTTGTACTTCTAGTGGAAGTTCGCCACGTACATTTCTTATTTCATCTATTCTTGAATCAATAAGTTGTAAATCATAAAGGGCGCGTAATTTTTCTTCTACGGTAATCTCTTTGCTTTTTGCCATATCTAAATGTAGTTGATAGGATTTGTATTTATTTCTGATAAAACGACTGCAAAATTACGGAATTTTTTTGTAAGATAATCTACAATTAAATTTTTTGTAAACTGTTCACTTTCATAATGCCCAATATCAACCAAAACCAATTGATTTTCGACCCTAAAAAAATCGTGATATTTTAAATCGGCAGTAACATAAACATCAGCTTTTGCTTGCTTTGCAGCCTCAATAGCAAAACTCCCTGACCCTCCTAAAACGGCTACTGTTTTTATTTTTTTATGCAACAGATTAGAATGGCGCAAGCCTTGGGTGTGAAAGGTTTTTTTGAGCAAATTCATAAAGGCCTTTTCGGATAATGGATTTGCTAAAGTTCCAATAACACCTATGCCAATATGCTGGTTATGATTATTTAAGGTAATTATTTCGTAAGCCACTTCTTCATAAGGATGGACTTTAAAAAGGGCTTCTATCAGCTTAGATTCTAAATGAGATTGAAACGTAACACTTATCAAGGTTTCGGGTTCGGTGTGGAATTCACCTTTTTTTCCAATGGTGGGATTTGACGATTCAGTTCCTTTATAAGTGCCTTGCCCTTGCAAATTAAAACTACAACAATCGTAATTGCCAATAGCTCCTGCACCCGCTTTAAATAAAGCATTTCGTAACGCGTAGGCGTAAGCGTGAGGCACATAAGTAGTCAATTTATTAATGGTATGTTGTTTAGGAATCAAAATCTTTTTGGCTTTTAAGCCGAGTACATCAGCCATTTTGCCCGAAACGCCGTTAAATGTGTTGTCTAAAGCGGTGTGCATGCTGTAAATGGCAAGGTCATTTTTGATGGCTTTGGTAACCACGCGTTCAACAAAATACGTTTGATTTATTTTTTTTAGGCCACTAAAAATAATGGGATGAAAACTGATAATCAGATTGCATTTTTTGGCAATGGCTTCATCAATAACGGCTTCGGTAGTATCTAAGCTAACTAAAATACCTTTTAGGCTTGTTTGTGCATCGCCAATTAATAGACCAACATTATCAAAATCTTCGGCTTGCGAAAGGGGCGCTAGAATTTCTAGATAATCGGTAATCGCTTTAATGGTCAATTTATTAATTTTAGGGTTTGATAAAGATACCTATTTTTATTCCAAATTTTTAGCCGTTTCCCAAAACACATCCATTTCGGCTAAGCTCATCTCTTTTAAAGGCTTGTTCAACTTTTGCGCTTCTGATTCCAAAAACTGAAAACGCTTGATAAATTTTTTGTTAGTGCGTTCTAAAGCACTTTCGGGATTAATGTCTAAAAATCGCGCGTAATTGATGAGCGAAAATAAAACATCTCCAAATTCCGCTTCCATTTTAACAGCATTTTTAGCCTTTACTTCGGCTTGAAATTCGGCTATTTCTTCTTTTACTTTTTCAAATACTTGTTCCGGATATTCCCAATCAAAGCCTACACCGGCCACTTTTTCTTGTATTCTAATGGCCTTTACTAGGGCGGGCAAACCCTTTGGAACGCCCTGTAAAACTGAGGTTTTTCCTTCTTTTAGTTTCAGGCGTTCCCAGTTTTTTTCAACCTCTTCGGCTGAGTTTACTTTTACATCGCTATAAATATGGGGATGCCTAAAAATAAGTTTTTCGCAAATGCTATTAATCACTTCGGTAATATCAAAATCGTTCGTTTCGGAACCTATTTTGGCATAAAAAACAATGTGCAATAACAAGTCGCCTAACTCTTTTTTAATGTTTGGCAAATCCTTATCTAAAACGGCGTCGGCAAGCTCATAGGTTTCCTCAATGGTAAGGGTTCTGAGGCTTTCAAAAGTTTGCTTTTTATCCCACGGACATTGCGCGCGCAAGGTATCCATTATGGTTAGCAAACGATTAAAGGCTTCGATTTGTGGTGTTTTAGAACTCATTTAAACAGTTTATTGCGCTTTTTCTTCGGCTTTTTCTTCGTCAATTAAGGTGTTAAAATCAAATTGATTTTCTACCAACAAATTATACCAAGTAATTATTTTTTTGATGCTCGAAACGTAAACTCGCGCTTCGTCAAATTCGGGCAAAATTTCTCTAAAATAAGCAATAAGTTGAGCAGGTTCAGCTTTTAAACTAACTGAAGCGATGCCATTTTCTTTTTTAAAAATTAAAAAAAACACTTTTTTTAAAGGAACTTCTTCGCCATAAGTATAAATAGCAATGTCCTTTAAGGCGCTCAATTGTTGTTTTAAACTTACCGAAGAGCGTTTTTTATCGGCTAAAGATTCGACAATTAATCCGGCTTTGTTTTGTGATAAGATGTTGAATAATCCTGTTTTACCGGTGATGGCAATAATTTTTTCTAAAGTCATTTTTATCTTTTTAAATTGGGAAATTTCATTTTATAATCTACTTTTATTTTGCCTTTACTGATGTTGTCTAAGCGTTTTTTGAGAAGTCTTTTTTTGAGCGAAGACAAGTGGTCAGTAAACAAGATGCCCTCAATATGGTCATATTCGTGTTGCACCACACGCGCGGCGAGTCCATTTATAATTTCAGTGTGTTCAACAAAATTTTCATCAAAGTAATTTATCTTAATGGTGTCGCATCTATACACGTCTTCACGAACATCAGGAATGGTTAGGCAACCTTCGTTAAATGCCCATGCTTCACCCGATTCTTCAAGAATTTGGGCATTGATAAAGACCTTGTTAAATTGTTTAAGAAATTCTTGTTCTTCGGGTTTAAGCTCATCATCTTCGGCAAAGGGTGCGGTGTCAACCACAAATAATCGGATGGCCTTTCCTACCTGATGCGCCGCCAAACCAACACCATAAGCATAATACATGGTTTCTTTCATATCGGCTATAAGCTGCGTTAAATCAGGATAATCTGGTGTGATATTTTCACCAACTTTTCTTAAAATTGAGTCGCCATAGGCTATAACTGGTAATTTCATTTTAAAATTTTAGGTATTTTTTTTAGAATATAAATATGATTGTAATATAATGGTAGCGCTAATTTCATCAACCAGTGCTTTATTTTGGCGCTGTTTTTTTTTTAATCCGCTGTCAATCATCGTTTGAAATGCTATTTTTGAGGTAAAGCGCTCATCTATCCGTTTAACGGGAATGGTTTTAAAAGCGGCTTCTAAAATTCTTACAAATGGTTCAATGAGCACTTCACTTTCTGATGGATTGTTGTTCATTTGAACGGGTTTTCCCACTAAAATTAAACTTACATTTTCAGCGCTAATATACGTTTTTAAAAAATCTAAAAGCGTGATAGTAGGCACCGTAGTTAAACCAGATGCAATAATTTGAAAATCATCAGTAACGGCAATACCGGTTCTTTTTTCGCCATAATCTAACGCTAAAATACGAGCCATAGGTTTTAAATTGTGGCAAAATTAAGGCATTCTGATTAAATTTAGGGGATTATACAAAATATTTCTACAGACCTCTTTATATTTGCTAAGTTATGAAAGACTTACAAAACACAATAGAACAAGCTTGGGAGGACCGCAGTTTGTTGCAAAACAAAATGACACAAGCCGCTATCAGAGCGGTTATTGAGCAATTAGATAAAGGACTTTTGCGCGTGGCATCACCCACTCAAAACGGCTGGGTTGTTAATACTTGGATTAAAAAAGCCGTCGTTCTTTACTTTCCTATACAAAAAATGGAAGTTTTAGAGTCGGGCATTTTTGAATATTATGATAAAATTCCGCTTAAAAAAGGTTATGAGGCTAAGGGTGTTCGCGTGGTTCCTCACGCTGTGGCGCGTTATGGTAGTTATATTGCAAGTGGTGTCATTTTAATGCCGAGCTATGTCAATATTGGCGCGTATATTTCTTCGGGAACGATGATAGATACTTGGGCTACTGTTGGCAGTTGTGCGCAAATTGGCGCTAACGTCCATTTAAGTGGTGGTGTTGGTATTGGTGGGGTTTTAGAACCTTTGCAGGCAGCGCCTGTAATTATTGAAGACAATGCCTTTATTGGTTCGCGTTGCATTGTGGTTGAAGGTGTGCGCGTTGAAACCGAAGCCGTTTTAGGCGCTAATGTGGTTTTGACAGCTTCAACAAAAATTATTGACGTTACGGGTAGTAAACCTGTTGAAAGTAAAGGACTTGTACCTGCGCGTTCGGTGGTAATTCCTGGGAGCTATACTAAGTCATTTCCAGCCGGCGATTTTCAAGTGCCTTGTGCCTTAATTATAGGAACGCGCAAAGAAAGCACTGATAAAAAAACCTCTTTAAATGAGGCACTTAGAGCCTATAACGTATCAGCTTAAATGAAAATAACGGCAATTATACCGACTTTAAATGAAGCTATTCATATTGAAGAGGCGATAAATTCCGTTTCTTTTGCAGATGAAATTATCATAATTGATTCATTTAGTACCGATAACACCATTGATTTAGCCCAAAAACACGGTGTTAAAATAATTCAACGCCCATTTGATGATTATTCAAGTCAGAAAAATTTTGCCATCTCACAAGCAAAACACAATTGGATTTTTATGCTTGACGCAGATGAAAAAATTTCACCTAAGTTAAAATTAGAACTAAAGAATTTGTTTTCTCAAAATCCCGATAAGGTGGCGTATTGGTTTCATCGCACCGATTATTTTATGGGTAAAAAGATTCGGTTTAGTGGCTGGAGAAATGACAAAGTTATCCGATTTTTTAATCGCAATTTTTGTAAATACAACGGAAAGTTAGTCCACGAAGAAATACTTTTAATCGGACAGGTAGGCTTTTTAAAAGAACCCCTTTTGCATTATCCTTATAAAAATTTTGATCATTATGTTGGCAAACTAAACAAATATGCGGGTTTACAAGCCAAGATGTTATTTGATGAAGGTAAACACCTCAATTTTTTTCACTTTGCTGTTAAGCCTAGCTACAGGTTCGTCAATCATTACTTTTTAAAATTTGGATTTTTAGATGGTTACCAAGGTTTTGTAATTGCGGTGTTACAGAGTTATGGCGTATTTGCGCGCTATATTAAATTGTGGCTACTCAAACACCATCAGGATTAAAAATGAAAAAATCAAATATTGATATTTCAATAATCATTGTTAACTATAAAAGCTGGAAACCGTTACGAAAATGTTTACAGCAACTGGTGGCGATACAATCAACCGAATTTAATTTTGAAACCATCGTAGTAGATAATTGCTCAGATGATGGGCAGTTAGCCCTATTTAAATCTGATTTTATTGGGGTTAAATTCTTCGAAAATTCTGGCAATAATGGTTTTGCGAATGCTTGTAATTTTGGAGCTTTTAGAGCTAAAGGCGCGTATTTTTTATTTTTAAACCCCGATACCTTGGCAAATGCTCAGGCACTTGAGGCGCTGTTGCAAACCGCCAAACAACACCCCGATTATGGCATTATTTCTTGCCAGCAATGCGATGAAAAAGGGAATTTAAATAATCAAAATAAGTTATTTTTTTCGCCAAGCCGTATGTTTGGTTTGTTTAGAATAGTTTATAAAATAGCACATCAATCCTATTTAAATCAGCGCTTTAATAAATCTAAAAGCATAGTTTTTCCCGATTGGGTTTCGGGTTCAGTGGTATTTATAAGCCGCTCTTGGTTTGAAAAAGTTAAGGTTTGGTGTGAAGATTATTGGATGTATTATGAAGATGTTGATTTATGTAAAAAAGTAAGCGAATTAGGTGGAAAAATTGCCCTTTTAAAAACGGTTACCATCATTCACGCTCATGGTGGAAGCACGCGTATAAATGTTAAAACTAAAGCCTTAACAAAATCGGAAGTCCTTATTTCGAGGCATGTCTTTATTCATAAACATTTTAATGGCATTACAAGGTTTTCATTACAATTTATCACGGTGTTTTATCAATTGCTCATTAATAGTTTGATGGGATTGCTTGGATTGTTGTTATGGTTTAGGCCTAAATTTAAGGTTCATTATTACTTGTCGGTTAACATTTTTAAATATTATTTTAGGCTTCCGTTCAGGTGGGAGTGGTTAAGTGAACGTTCTGTTAATTATAAAAAGGCATTATGTTAACAGAAATAGAAAATAGTATCAAAGTTTTAAAAGGCGGAGGTATAATTATTTATCCCACTGATACCGTTTGGGGTATTGGTTGCGATGCCACAAATACCGAAGCGGTTTTTAAGGTATTTAAAACTAAAGAGCGCCCCAGTTCAAAAAGTATGATTGTGTTGGTTAGCGATGTGGCGATGCTTCAACAGTATGTCAAACAAATTCCAGATGTTATTTTGCAAGCGCTTAATAGTTTTAAAAATCCCACAAGCATTATTTATAAAAATCCTAAAAATTTATCGCGCTTACTTTTAGCAGATGATGGTTCAGTTGGTATTAGAATTGTAAATGATAAATTCTGTAAATTGCTCATTCATAGCTTAAAAAAACCACTCGTTTCAACTTCGGCCAACATCAGTGGTGAGCCAACACCACTCAAGTTTGATGAAATAGACCCCAAGATTTTTGAGCGTGCCGATTATATCGTAAATTTGCATCATTATAAAAAAGCACAAAAACCATCAAGCATTTTAAGATTAAATTCCGAGGGCGTTTTAGAGGTTTTGCGCTCATAAATAAGTATCATGCCCAATCAAAAAAACCATAAACAAGCGCTTGAACTTCCTATATTTAAAATCATTTCACAGGTCGCAACTAGTTTGCAAATAGACGCTTATGTTATTGGCGGCTTTGTTCGAGATTATCTGTTGCAACAACAGGTGCCAGTAAAAGATATTGATGTGGTTGCCATTGGAGACGGTATTGAACTGGCTAATCAAGTGGCAAAATCCTTGCCTCTTAATACTAAAGTCCAAATTTTTAAAACCTATGGCACCGCGATGTTGTTACACAACGGTATTGCCATTGAATTTGTTGGCGCGCGAAAAGAGTCTTATCAAACAACAAGTCGTAATCCAGAGGTAAAGCCTGGAAGTTTAGAAGACGACCAAAATCGCCGAGATTTTACCATGAATGCCTTGGCATTAAGCCTAAATACTTCTAATTATGGTGATTTAATCGATCCGTTTAACGGATTAAAAGACTTAAAAAGCAAGCGTATCATTACACCTTTAGAACCTAAAATAACCTTTTCGGATGACCCTTTGCGGATGTTAAGAGCCATCCGATTTGCAAGTCAGCTTCAATTTAAAATTGATCCAATTTGTTTGGATGCTATTAACAAAAATGCAGAACGCATCAAAATTATTACCAATGAACGCATTGTTGATGAGTTGAATAAAATTTTGGCATCCAAAAAGCCGTCAAATGGCTTTAAACTCTTGCACCACACGGGATTGTTAAAACTTATTTTGCCAGAATTAACGGCGCTTGAAGGAATTGAAGAAGTAGAAGGACAAAGTCATAAAGATAATTTTTATCACACTTTAGAGGTGCTCGATAATATGGCGGCCACCAGTGATGACCTATGGTTGCGATGGGCTGCACTGTTGCACGATATTGGTAAAGCGCCCACAAAAAAGTTTTCAAAAACTAACGGTTGGACTTTTCATGGGCACGAGTTTAAAGGCTCAAAGATGGTTTATCAGTTGTTTAAACGCTTAAAAATGCCA
>Ga0210021_1000551_pt1 | contig 41372 bp, 30 predicted proteins | sample CryGeymeta201517_FD_183981 | JGI IMG/M metagenome (GOLD analysis project Ga0210021, IMG submission 183981) | Groundwater microbial communities from Crystal Geyser aquifers in Utah, USA - Crystal Geyser metaG 2015-17 (SPAdes) (version 2) | ecosystem: Environmental > Aquatic > Deep subsurface >... | reverse complement strand
CCTAGCATTGCCAAGGGTTTTAGCCGGAATATTAGAAAATTATCAGGTAGCCGACGGCATCATAATTCCCGAAGTCTTACAAGCTTACACCAAATTCACAAAAATAGATTAGGGTTTGTTGATTAGTAACAAGCCTCAATTCTGTTTTCAAAACCTTAATGCGGAAATTAGCAACCTTACGTTCTAATTTAACCCATCTTGCTGCTGCTATTTTATAGAAATGTTGATAAATATTATTAAAATAACAGCGTAGAATGGTCTTAGAATCGTACTTTTAAATTCTTATTTTTAGCTTCTAAATCTCCATGATGTATTTAATTTTTGACACAGAAACCACTGGTTTACCAAAACGTTGGAATGCCCCAATATCCGATACCAACAACTGGCCACGCTGTGTTCAACTCGCTTGGCAAGTGCACGACGCTATGGGCATTTGCCTTTCACATCAAGATTATTTAATAAAACCCGAAGGTTTTAACATTCCCTACGACGCCGAAAAAATTCACGGAATTTCTACTGAACTCGCCGAAAAACAAGGACTTCCTTTGCGCGAAGTTTTAACAATTTTTAATAAAGATTTAGAAAATACAACATTTATTGTCGGTCAAAATTTGAGTTTCGACATCAATATTATGGCTTGCGAATTTATTAGAGCAGGCCTAGAAACTCCCCTCAATAAACGGCCTGTTTTAGATACTTGCACCGAAGATACTGCCAAACTTTGCCAGTTGCCAGGCGGACGTGGCGGCAAACTCAAATTGCCAACCCTAACCGAATTACACCAATATTTATTTGGTGAACCTTTTGCCGAAGCACATAATGCAACCGCCGATGTTGAAGCTACCGCACGTTGCTTTTTTGAATTGCTGAGAACAGGCAATTATTCGGCATCGCAATTGCAAACCACCCCCGATTATTTTGAGCAATTTAAGCAAGCTAATCCTGGGTTTATAAAAGCGTCTCACTTAAAACACATCAATTTAAAGGAAGCCAGCAAAGCCTTAGAAATGACTTTTGCTGCCGAAAACCTAGAGGTAACCATTGTTGATACGGCTACCGAAAATTTAGACAATTATCCCTTTTCGCATTTACATAATTATTCGCAGTTTTCTATTTTACAATCAACTACAGGCATTTCTGAATTAATAAAAGCCGCCCTAATCAACAAAATGCCTGCCGTTGCCTTAACGGATATCGGTAATATGATGGGCGTTTTTAATTTTGTAACCGAAATTGACAAACACAACCAATCGGTCATTAAAGCAAATGCCCTTTTAACCAAAAATGAAAAACCACAGCCCACTTTAAAACCGATTGTGGGATGCGTTTTTAATGTTTGTGAAAACCATTTAGACCGCACGCACAAAGATAATGGCTACCAATTGGTGTTGCTGGCAAAAAATAAACAAGGCTATCACCATCTGGCAAAAATGGCATCAATTGCCAGCACCATAGGTTTTTATTATGTGCCGAGAGTTGATAAAGAAGTTATTAAACTTTACAGAGATGATTTAATCGCTTTAAGCGGAGATACCTACGGTGAAGTTGCCGGTAAAATACTAAACCTTGGCGCGCAACAAGCCGAAGAGGCTTTGTTGTATTGGAAAGACCAATTTAAAGAAGATTTCTACTTAGAATTAATCCGCCACGGACTCGAAAACGAGGATTTGGTGAATCGCACATTACTTGAGCTCTCTAAAAAGCACCATGTAAAAGTGGTGGCAACCAACACCACTTTTTATATAGATAAAGCTGATGCCGAGGCACAAGATATTTTGCTTTGCGTAAAGGATAACGAAAAGAAAAGTACACCCGTAGGCAGAGGAAGAGGGTCGCGTTACGGATTGCCAAACGCTGAATTTTACTTCAAAACTCAGGATGAAATGAAGTCTTTATTTAGCGATGTGCCCGAAGCCATTATCAACATCCAAGAAATTGTAGAAAAAATTGAGCCGTTTATCCTGGCACGTAAAGTTTTGTTGCCTAAATTCGACATCCCTAAAGAATTTCAAGCTGCCGAAGATGAAGTTGATGGTGGCAATCGCGGTGAAAATAACTATCTAAAACACCTAGCTTATATCGGCGCAAAAATGCGTTTTACCCATTTGGATGAGGCTTTAATAGAGCGTATTGAATTCGAATTAGAAATCATCAAAAAAACAGGCTATCCGGGTTACTTTTTAATTGTTCACGATTTTATCATTGAGGCTCGAAAAATGGGGGTTACGGTTGGTCCCGGTCGTGGCTCGGCTGCCGGTTCGGTGGTAGCTTATTGCTTGACAATAACCAATATAAATCCGTTAAAATACGATTTACTTTTTGAGCGATTTTTAAATCCCGACCGAATTTCTTTGCCAGATATTGATATTGATTTTGATGACGAAGGTCGGCAAAAGGTAATTGATTACGTCATCAAAAAATACGGCGCAAATCAGGTGGCACAAATTATTACTTATGGCACAATGGCGGCAAAATCGGCTGTGCGCGACACGGCACGCGCCTTAGATTTACCACTTCAAGAAGCCGACAGAATGGCTAAATTGATTCCGCTTATTTCACTCAAAAATATTTTTGGTACCGATGATGAAAGTAAGGCAATTCGCAGCAGTCTTAATGCCGACGACCAAGAAAAAATAAAAACTCTCATTGAAATTGAAAAAGGATCTAGCTTAGATGCCATTACCTTAAAACAGGCAAAAGCCATTGAAGGAACCGTAAGAAATACGGGCATTCACGCTTGTGGTGTCATTATTTCACCCGAAAATATTTCTAATTTAGTGCCTGTAGCTAAGGCTAAAGATTCCGAAATGTATGTCACCCAATTCGACAACCACGTGGTAGAAAATGCGGGCTTACTTAAAATGGACTTTTTAGGATTAAAAACCCTGACCTTAATAAAAGATGCCGTAAAAATTATCAAAGCTATTCACGGCAAAACGCTAGTTCCCGATGATTTTCCACTCGATGACCCTAAAACTTTTGAGCTTTTTCAAAATGCCGATACCGTGGGCGTTTTTCAATATGAATCGGCTGGAATGCAAAAAAACTTACGCGCCTTAAAACCTACTGAGTTTGCCGATTTAATAGCCATGAATGCCTTATATCGCCCAGGTCCAATGGAGTATATTCCGTTATTTATTCAGCGAAAGCACGGCGAAGAAGCCATTGTTTATGACCTTCCTGAAATGGAAGACCAGCTAAAAGAAACTTATGGCGTAACGGTTTATCAAGAGCAAGTGATGCTGCTCTCACAGCGCATTGCAAATTTTACCAAGGGTGAAGCCGATAAGTTGCGCAAAGGGATGGGAAAAAAAGACCTCTCAATTTTGGTTGTTCTAAAGCCTAAATTTATTGAAAATGGCATAGCCAATGGTCATCCCGAAACGGTACTCGAAAAAATTTGGAAGGATTGGGAAAAATTTGCCGCTTATGCCTTTAATAAATCACATTCGGTTTGCTATGCCTTTATTGGTTACCAAACCGCCTATTTAAAAGCGCATTATCCGGCCGAATTTATGGCGGCTTGTATGTCGAATAATATGAGCGATATCAAGCAAATTAGCTTTTTTATGGAGGCGTGCAAACGCTCCGGACTTGAGGTTTTGGGACCCGATATCAACGAAAGTTTTTTAAAGTTTTCGGTAAATAAATCGGGAGCCATTCGCTTTGGAATGGGCGCAATTAAAGGCGTTGGCGCAAATGCTGTTAACGCCATAGTTTTAGAACGCAAAGAACACGGCAATTACACCTCCATTTTTGATATCGCCAAACGCATTGATTCACGTGCGGCAAATAAAAAGGTGTTCGACGGTCTTATTTTATCGGGGGCTTTAGATTCTTTAGCAGAGGTATATCGTTCACAATACTTTGCTTTAGACGATAAAAATCAGACGTTTATAGAAAAAGCATTGCGCTTTGGAAGTAAATATCAAGAGCATAAAAACGCCTCACAAGTATCCCTTTTTGGCGAAACATCTGAAGTGCAATTTGACGAACCTAAATTTCCCGATTGCGAACCTTGGGGTGTCATGGAAAAATTGGCAAAAGAAAAAGAAGTAGTAGGCATCTACATTTCGGGACATCCGCTTGACGACTATAAAACAGAAATACAAAATTTTTGCAATGCGCAGGTAGGTTTACTCAACAATAAAGAGTCATTGATAGGCAAAGAACTTTCGGTTGGAGGCATTGTTACCGATGTGCAACACCGCGTTTCTAAAAATGGCAAAGCTTGGGGACTGTTTGTTTTAGAAGATTTTACCGATTCGTATGAGTTTAGAATATTTAGTGAAGAGTATTTAAAATTCAAGCATTTATTAATACTCAATTCGTTCTTGCACTGCAAGCTAAAAGTAGAAAAGGCTTGGCAAGAAGGGCAGATCAATATCAAATTTATAGACATCAAATTGCTGCAAGAAGTACTTGAAAACTTGACTAAAAAAATCACCTTAACGCTAGAGCTAGACAGTCTTAACGAAGATTTTGTCAACGAATTAAAGAACTTATTAAAAACACATCACGGCGATAAGCAACTGTGCGTTAAGGTAACTGATTCAAAAGAAAAAATTCAAGTGAATATGTATAGTCAAACTGTTAAGATAAAGCTCACAAAGCATCTGCTAAAAGTACTTGAAAGTCATAATATACCGTTTAAATTGAATTAAAAGAATAGCTAGGTTTAACAACTTTTAATATTTGACAACTTTTTAAAAGTTGTCAAATCTGCTAAATGATTTTGTATTTTTACAGCTAATTTTTACAAATGAACATTCATTTTATAGCCATTGGCGGAAGCGCCATGCACAACTTAGCCATTGCACTAAAGCAAAAAGGCCATAATGTAACCGGAAGTGATGATGTGATTCACGAACCTTCAAAATCGCGATTGGCGGCAAAAGGCTTGTTGCCAAATGCTTGGGGCTGGTTTCCAGAAAATATCAACGCACAAATTGATGCCATTATTTTGGGTATGCATGCCAAACCCGATAACTTAGAATTGGTAAAAGCGCAAGAATTAGGCTTAAAAATCTATTCCTATCCCGAATTTTTATACGAGCAATCAAAAGATAAAATACGCGTAGTTATTGGTGGCAGCCATGGTAAAACCACCATTACCGCAATGATTTTGCACGTCATGCGCGTTCATCATTTAGAAGTTGATTATATGGTTGGCGCACAGTTAAAGGGTTTTGACACCATGGTGCATTTAACCCATGAAAACAAGTTTATGGTGCTAGAAGGGGATGAATATTTATCTTCACCCATTGACAGACGACCAAAATTCCATTTATACCAACCCAATATTGCCCTTTTAAGTGGCATTGCTTGGGATCACATCAATGTATTTCCAACCTTTGAAAATTACGTCGAGCAATTTCGGATTTTTGTTGAGGCGATTAGACCTGATGGAATAATTGTTTATAATAATGAAGATGAGGTTGTTAAACAGGTTGTTGAACAATCGTCAAAGGCGCTAAAGCGAGATCCTTATAAAACGCCAAACTACACAATTAAAAATGGTAAAACATTTATTGAAACGGAGGAAGGTTTTATGCCATTAGAAATTTTTGGAAAACACAATCTTCAAAACCTCGCCGGCGCAAAGCAGATTTGCCAGCACATGGGTGTTAATGAAACCGATTTTTATAAAGCAATGGCCAGTTTTATGGGCGCTGATAAGCGTTTAGAAAAAATAGGCGTCTCAAAAAATACCGTTATTTTTAAGGATTTTGCACATTCACCAAGCAAGGTAAAAGCCACTACAAATGCGGTTAAAGCACAATATTCAAACAAAAGGGTTATTGCGTGTTTAGAATTGCATACTTATAGCAGTTTAAATGCCAACTTTTTAAGCCAGTACCAACATGCCCTCGATGCTGCCGATGTGGCGGTGGTGTTTTACGCGCCCGATGCGGTTGCTATTAAACAATTAGAAAGCATTAGTGCACAACAAATTAAAGAAGCCTTTAACAGAAAAGATTTGCATGTTTTTACAAATCCCAAAATATTTAGCGACTATTTATTTTCTCAAAATTTAGAGCAAACGGCTTTGTTGCTGATGAGTTCTGGCAATTATGGGGGATTGGATTTTGATAGACTTTGTAAGTCAATCTAAAATTCTATTAGCACGCAACTAACACAGATTGCACAGATTTTGCGCCGTTATAATTGGCAGCAATCTTAAAAAATTGGCGTATTCGGCGTTCTATTTAAAACAAACCGGTAAAATTTCATCCGATACCAAACGGTATTGCTCAATAGTTTTCGCGCTGAGGTTTTGACAATAATTAAGTTCCTGAACTTTAAAGCCTACGGCTCTTAATCTGTTAAAATAATCGCGTCCATAAATGCGCACATGGTCATACTGGCCAAAGTGTTTGGTGCGCTCGGTCGGTGAGGTGATGCTAAAATCTTCGTAAGTTTTTTCTTTACTCAAATCTTGTGGAATTTGAAAAATGCCGAAGCCTCCTGGTTTTAAAACCCGATAAAGTTCTTGCATAGCCTTAGTATCATCGGTAATGTGTTCTAAAACGTGATTGCAAAACACCACATCAAAAACCGCATCTGCAAAGGGTAAATTACAGATATCAGCTTTTATATCAACGTGAGGTGCATAGAGGTCGGCAGTGGTATAATCTAAATTTTTAAGGGCCTTGAAGCGTTTTAAAAAACACTGCTCGGGTGCTAAATGCAATACTTTTAAGGGGGCTGTAAAAAAAGAAGTTTCGTTTTGCAAATACAGCCATAACAGGCGGTGACGCTCTAATGATAAAGTTCCCGGCGCTAAAACATTTGGGCGCTGTTGCCCATATCCGTAAGGTAAAAAACGTCTATAATTGTGGCCGTCAATAGGATCGGTATAAGCCTTGCCACGGAACCAAAAAGCCAAAAATGGACGGGCGAGATAACTTAGTTTTATCAGTATGGGTCGCGGAACGGTGTTTAAAATCGTTTTAAAAAGTCCCATAAATTACAATACTAAAGGGATTTGTCTAAAAGGTTTTTCTTCGTCGCTGTCAATGCCAAGCGCTTGATAAATATATTCAAAAGTTGAGAGTAGCTCGGGTTTGCCGTTAACAATGGCAACATCGTGTTCAAAATGAGCTGAAGGTTTGCCATCGGCAGTTAGTATGGTCCACCCATCGCGCAATTGTTTTATGCGGTGGGTTCCCATATTTATCATGGGTTCAATAGCCACAACCATACCTTCTTTAAATTGTTTTCCTTTGCCACGACTGCCATAATTTGGCATTTCAGGATCTTCGTGCATCACGCGTCCTAAACCGTGACCAACCAATTCGCGCACCACACCATAGCCTTCTTTTTCGGTAAACTGCTGAATGGCATAACCCACATCGCCCACGCGATTGCCGGCTCTAAATTCCTTAATGCCCACATAAACGCTTTCTCGGGTAATTCGCAATAGTTTTTTAGTGGCTTCATCTACTTCGCCCACCTCAAACGTGTAGGCGTGATCGCCGTAAAATCCATTTTTTAGCGAGCCACAATCAACTGAAATGATGTCGCCGTCTTTTAAAGGTGTGTTATTTGGAATGCCATGAACAATTTGGGCATTCGGACTCATACAAAGGGTATTGGGAAAATTGTAAAGACCTAAAAATCCGGGTAAAGCTCCGTGGTCGCGAATAAAAGTTTCGGCTAATTTATCTAAATGTAAGGTAGTTATGCCCGGTTTTATTTCGCTTGCCAACATCCCTAAAGTTTTAGAAACAATGAGCGCACTTTCGCGCATCAATTCAATTTCATCTCGGGTTTTTATATGAATCATTGCAATGGTATTAAGAATGCAAAGGTAATTTAAAATTAAGTTTTTTAAAGGATAACTTTTTTGTAAAATAGTTACACTAAAATGATTTTTGACAGTAAATTTTTAAAATAATCAAATTATTTTTGCAGAAAAATGAGAATCTTGTACCACCCCATTACGGCAGCCGAGGCTGTTAAAGTTATAAAATCTGGAGATAGGGTTTATATTCAAGCTGCTGCTGCTGCGCCAAAAACCTTGATTAAAGCGATGACCGAACGTTTTGGCGAATTAAAAAATGTTGAAGTTTGTCATTTGCATACCGAAGGCGAAGCGTTTTATGCCAATCCAATTTATAAAGATAGTTTTTGTGTCAATTCCTTTTTTGTTGGGGGAAATGTTAGGGCAAGCTTAAAAAACGGAAATGGTTCTTATACGCCGGTGTTTTTAAGCGAATTACCCTTGCTTTTTAAACGGAATATCATTCCAATTGACGTGGCACTTATTCAGGTTTCGCCACCCGATAAACACGGCTATTGCTCGCTTGGCGTATCGGTAGAAGCTACTTTGGCGGCTATTTCAAACGCCAAACATGTCATTGCCCAAATAAACAGTTTTATGCCGCGAACCCATGGTGATGGCATTATTCATATTTCAGAATTAGACACTTTTGTTGAAGATAATTTGCCATTAGTAGAATTGCAAATTCCCACACCAAATGCCGATGCTCAAAAAATTGGCAACTATATTGCCGAATTAATTGAAGACCGAAGCACCCTACAATTGGGAATTGGCGTGATTCCCAATGCCGTTTTAGCACGCTTGCACAATCATAAAGATTTAGGTTTACACACCGAGATGCTTTCGGATGGCGTGATTGATTTAATTTTAGAAGATGTGATTAACAGCAATTATAAAAAGGTAAATCCGGGGCGCGCTTTAGCAACTTTTGCCTTAGGAACCAAGCGTTTATACGATTATATTGATGACAATCCGTTTATAGAAATGCGCGCCGCCGACTATGTAAATGATGTAGCAAACATTAAACAAAATCCAAAAATGGTTGCGATAAATTCGGCTATTGAAGTTGATTTAACTGGGCAAGTTTGCGCCGATTCAATCGGAAAAAATATTTATTCGGGCGTTGGTGGACAAATGGATTTTATCAGAGGCGCTTCGTTAAGTGAAGGAGGAAAAGCCATTATTGCCTTGCCGTCAACTACAAATAATGGGGCGAGCCGAATTGTTCCCTTTTTAAAACAAGGTGCGGGCGTGGTAACAACCAGAGCCCATGTTCAGTATATCATCACCGAATTTGGTGTGGCAAATTTATATGGCAAAACCATTCAACAACGGGTTAAAGCTTTAATCAATATTGCGCATCCAAAACATCAAGAAGCGATAGAACGCACTTATTTTGAAAGCTAAGTGTTAAGATTTTTTAAACGACCAAAAACTTCGTTTTTCGAGTGGTTCTCCCAGTGCTTTTCCTTGACTGATAATTTGGTACATTTTGCCCCAATCCATCAAGCCACCAATATTGCGGTCGTCAATAAAGACATCTGCTAAAATTTTGCGACTAATTTTATTGATGTCAAAGGGCTCTTCGTCAAAACTCTTGTTCACAGCATAGAATTCTATGCCGTTTTGTTTGCAAAAAACTACGGCTTCATCTAGTAATCGACCGGTTCTATAAGTCCATAAAATCAAGCGATGACCGTCTTTTTGAAGCGCCTTTAAGGTGTCGAAAGCAAAGATGATGGGTTTGCCTATTTTTGGGTAGGCCGATTCCACAATAGTACCATCAAAATCTACTGCAATGACTAAGGAAGTTTGTGGAATCATCTAATTTTTTTTGCAAATATAAGATTAAATTAACGGATTTTGGGTCATCACTTGAGGTTGCTCAATACCCATTAATTTTAAAATGGTAGGTGCAACATCGGCTAAAACGCCACTCTTTATTTGTTTTAAATCCTTATCAACCAACACAATTGGCACAGGAAAAGTGGTGTGTGAGGTGTTTGGCGTACCATCTTCGTTTATCATTTTTTCACAATTACCGTGGTCGGCAATAATAATGGTTGTATAATTATTTTCAAGCGCCGTAGTTACCACCTCTTTAACGCAAGCATCAACGGCTTCACAGGCTTTTATGGCGGCTTCCATAACGCCAGTATGTCCAACCATATCGCCATTGGCAAAGTTTAGACATACAAAATCGACTGCTTGTTTTTTGAGTTCGGGCACTATGGCATTGCGGATATCATAAGCGCTCATTTCGGGTTTTAAATCATAAGTAGCCACTTTTGGTGAGGGACATAAAATTCGGCTTTCGCCTTCGAATGCTTTTTCGCGACCGCCCGAAAAGAAAAAGGTGACGTGGGGGTATTTTTCGGTTTCGGCAATGCGGATTTGTTTTTTGTGATGTTTTTCTAAAACTTCACCGAGTGTATTTGATAAGTCATCTTTTTGATAAACAATGTGCAGTCCTTTAAAGGTATCGTTATAATTGGTAAGGGTAACAAAATAAAGCGGCACTATTGACATGTCAAATTCAGGATAACTTTTTTGGGTTAAAACCTCGGTTAATTCCCGTCCACGGTCGGTTCTAAAGTTAAAATAAATGACCACATCGCCTTCTTTCACAGTTCCGATTGGTTCATTATTAGCATCTACTTTAATAATGGGTTTTATAAATTCATCGGTAACATCCATATCATAACTTGCGATCATGCTTTCAATCAAGTTGGATGATTTTTCACCTTCGCCATTCACCAAAGCTTTATAAGCAATAGCAACGCGATCCCAGCGTTTATCGCGATCCATAGCGAAATAGCGACCAGAAATAGTGGCAATTTTTCCCGTTGTTTTTTGCAGATGCTGTTCTAATGCTGATATAAAAGTAATCCCTGATTTTGGGTCGCAATCGCGACCGTCGGTAAAGGCATGAACAAACACATTTGAAACCTTATGATTGGCGGCAGCTTGAGTTAAAGCCTTTAAATGATTGATGTGACTGTGAATGCCCCCATCGGAAACCAAGCCTAAGAAGTGTAGATTTTTATGATTTTTTTTGGCATAATCAAAAGCGGCGATAATTTCTTTTTCATTGGCTAAAGAGCCATCGGCGGCGGCCAAATTAATTTTTACGAGATTTTGATAAACAATGCGACCAGCCCCCAAATTCATGTGTCCGACTTCCGAATTACCCATTTGTCCTTCGGGCAAACCCACATTTAAACCATCGGTACGCAAGCTGGCATGGGGATAATTTTTATAAAGGGAATCTAAAAAGGGCGTGTTGGCATGGTCAATTGCCGAAACGTCTGGGTTTTGTGCAATGCCCCATCCGTCTAAAATCATCAAAATAACTTTTTTGTTCATCAAAATTTAATTTTTTAAAAACAAAGATACAAAGTTAAGGTTCAAGAACTGAAGCATTGTGATAATTTTAACGAAATGGTTTTCGGTTAAAAATCAAAGTACCAATTAAATAAATCGGTTCTAAAACCCAAATTAAACCAGGTGGTCGTATCGGCTTTAAAATTAGCTGAACTTATTGTCGGTGTGAATTTGCGATAGGTAATATTCGCAAAAATTTTGAGGTTTGTTGCCGGATTTATCAAATATCCCGCTTGTAAATCGCCTATAAAAATGGCCGTTTTGTTGCCTTGTGCTAAAGTTTGATTTATATCACTGCCGCGTTTGTTATAATCAATATACAAATTGCCTCCAAAACTAATGGGGTTGCCCGCTATATCGAATCCTTTTTTGCCCACTACTAATTTTAAATTTCCAAATAAGCGGTCTTTTTTGTAGTGCGCTATGGCGATAAATTCATAAAAATTTGCGCCCCAAGGATGTGCTAAGGGTTGGTTGAAATGGGCGTAGTTTAAAAGCGGGTTGGCATGCGAATAAGTAAACGGGCGGACAATATTTAATTCGGCCTGAAGGTGTAGGTTTTCTATTTTAAAGGCATTAAAATATTTCGCACCTAGTTGAAATCCAAATTTATTTGTCCAAGAGCCACCACCTGAGGCGAGGTTTTTTAGGTTTAACTCATCAACTAAAAATTGGTTATAGACCACAAAATTATCGCTAAACTTATATTTAGAACCTATGCCAAGCAGCGCATTTCCAGCACTTTCTCCTCTAGAAAATTCAATGGGTCGGAAAAAAATAATGGGGTTTATATAATTGACATTTAATCCGTCGTGATTGGCGTTATCCGAAATTACCGATTCAAATAAATTGATGTTTAAGCGGCTATTGATGTTGTAACTTAAATGGTGCATCACCACAAATTTACGGGCGTTTGCACCGTTAACTTGAGCTTCGGGGCGTACATCATCTAAAAAAAGCCAAAGATTGGTATATTGAATTTTCCAAAAGGTAGTTGTAATTTTAAAATAGGGTGAGGGTGAAGCCACATCCGATAAGAATAAAGAGCGATAGCCGTCGCCAATAAAATTTTTACCCTGTCCAAACTGAAAATTAAAAAAATGATTGGGGGTATAAGAAAGGTAACCTTCGGCAAGGGGATAATCAAAACCGTTGGTATTGAATTCTTTTGAGCGTCCTCTTCCGGGGACAAGTCCGTTTGAGTTAACGGGTTTATTGTCAATGATAAACTGATTGATATAATTGGCAAAACGCCCCTGACTTTCGTAAATGGTTGACGAAAAATTGAACTGCGAACCTAAGCCACCTTGCAATTGAACGGCACGGGTGTTATTGTAAGTATATTTTAAATCGGAATTGTCTTTTCCCAATTGCAAATCGGCAATCGGATTTAGGGTAATCCAAAAATCAGAATCTTGAACGATGAGCATGTGCTCATTAAAAAACTTTCGCCCAAACCAGTCGTCTTTTGGTTTTAAAAGGGTATTTTTTTGAGCATCTAAATCGACATATTTTGTAGCAACGTCATAAATATAAGGCTTAAAACCAGAATGTGCTTGTGCATTTTTGTTATAAAAATAATCGAGATAAGCATAGTCGGTTTGCGAAAAAGGAATGTTTAAAGCGCTTTGATGCTCGGGATAAAAGCCTTTTTGGGTAACTGCTTTTTTAACAATTTGCGGTTTTATTTGACGGATGGGTTTATCGGCTTTGATGTTTCTAACAAACCTATTTTGAGTTTTTTGTGCACTAATTATCGCTGTTTGTGGCTCACTGCCAAGCGGAATGGTAAGCGGAAATACAAATTGCATTTCGATAGGGCGTTCGCCCGACATGGCAGGCTTTGCTTTAGGGAGGTCTTTAAAAATTTGCGTGATATTTTTTATTAAATCTTCATATTTGGTATCGATATAAATCACTTTAAATGTGCCATCACTAGCCACTAAAAAAATAATATTGATAGTGCCTTTAAAATTAGCTTTTACTAAAGTTTCGGGAAGTTCAATTTTGTTCAAAACGGCTTTCTTTACGGAGCTTAAAAAGCATTCCTGTAAAGCAATTTCGTCGGTTTGTGTACAATTGTTATAAATGGGGTATTTTGCTTCTTGAGCAAAGAGAAACTGTGAATAAGCGCAAAAGACCAATAAAAAAAGGAGGGCTTTTTTTAACATTATTTAAGTTTGGTTACGAAATTGTTTTTAAGCTGATAAGTATCTTTAGTTTCGGGACAGGTGGCAAAACCTTTGGTATCAAAATTTAACCGATGTCCGTATTCGCTAACCCAACCAATTTGTTTAGCTGGATTGCCAACAACTAAAGCAAAGGGCAAAACTTCTTTAGTGATAACACTTCCCGCGCCTATTAATGCGTATTCGCCAATGTTGTTGCCACAAATAATGGTAGCGTTTGCGCCGATACTTGCGCCCTTTTTAACGATGGTTTGTCGGTATTGATCACGGCGTAAAACGGCACTTCGCGGATTAATGACATTGGTGAAAACCATTGATGGCCCTAAAAAAACATCATCTTCACAAATAACACCCGTGTAAATGGATACATTGTTTTGAACTTTTACATTACGACCTAAAATAACTTGTGGCGAAACCACAACATTTTGCCCAATATTACATTGTTCACCAATAGTGCAATTGTTCATTAGATGACTAAAATGCCATATTTTTGAACCTTTACCAATTTGGCAATCGGGGTCTATAATGGCGGTTTGGTGTGCAAAATAATCGGGCATAGCTAATAAATTTAACAGCTACGAAAGTACTAATTTTATTGCAAAAAAAATCCCATTTCGGTTTTGAAATGGGATTTATAAAGTAGCCGTAGCTTAAATTTTATTATTCTTGAACATTAAACACAATTGGTAAACTATATTTTACGCCAACGGCGCGACCTCTTTGTTTACCGGGAGTCATTTTTGGTATTAAACCAACCACACGAATGGCTTCTTTTTCAAGACGTGGGTGTGGTGCTCTTGCTTGAATATCAACAACTTCACCATTTTTGTCGATTTTAAAAATCACAGAGATTCTTTTTTTACCGGGTGTTAAACCTAAATCGGCTGCTAAGTCAACATTAAATTTTTTGTTAACTAAGGCCGTAATGTTATCGGATAGACATTTTTTTTGTTCAGATTTTGGTTTATTTTCACAACCGGGAAATACAGGTGCATTTTCAATAATGGCAAAGGGCACATCTTCGGCAACATCTTCATCTTCATTAACCGTTACAATATCCTTAACCTCAATTTTTTCAGTTTCATTGGTTTCGGTTGATTGTAAAACCGTTTCTTTAATATCTTCTTTGTCTTTTACAACTTGAATAATTTCTGGCGCAGGCGGTGGTGGTGGTGGTGGTTTTATAGGTTCAATACGCTCGGTAATAGGAACATCTTCTTCAAGATCGTCATTGATTGTTAAATTGCCTAAGGATGATAAAGATCGGTCGTAGGTTTTATACTCAATAGAGAGCAAGGATACTAACAATGCCAATACCAATCCTAACTGCATAAAAAACGTACTGTAGTTTTCTAAGTTCGCTTTTGGATTCTTTTTTAAGTTCATGCCTAAAATGTTTTTATAAGTTTGCTAATTTAATAAAATAAATAAAACATTTGCAACTTAATTAATTATTTTGAAAAAATCAGTTTAAAGAGCTTTTCAAAACTAAAAAGTGCAATAAAAATTCCGATTGTATTTGCAACTACATCGTATAAACTACCAGTTCTATAAGTAGTTAGGGTCGATTGTAACACTTCAATAATGATGCCGAAAAAAAATAGGTTTAGGGCTAAAAAAAATTTAACTTTTAAGTTTTTTATCGGTTTAAAGTAAAAGAGCCAGCTTAAACTAAGCAATGTATAGGAAAAAGTGTGTAGAATTTTGTCAGAATTATTAACGGTTCCCAACAAGTTGCTCTGCACAGGAATCAAGCTAAAAATTAAAATCAAAAAACTACAAGCCAGCGCAAGGTAAATTGCGTTATCCGTTAATAAGTGCTTTATAAGCTTGTGCATCTAAAAGATTATCTAATTGGCTGAGGTCGCTTAATTTAAGTTTTATCATCCAACCTTTGCCATAAGGATCTGAATTAACTAATTCAGGTTGGGTATCTAAGGCGGCGTTAAATTCGGTGATTTCACCGGTTGCCGGTAAAAACAAGTCGGAAACTGTTTTTACAGCTTCAACGGTTCCAAAAACGGTTTCAATTTCTAAGGTTTCGCCAACGGTATCGATATCAACATAAACAATATCGCCTAATTCGCTTTGAGCAAAATCGGTAATGCCAACGGTTGCGTTGTTTCCTTGAACTAAAATCCATTCGTGATCTTTGGTGTACTTTAAATTTTCAGGTATTGTCATTTTATATTTAGTTATTTAATTTCCAAGTGTGTATCTAATACTTAAACCGGTACTAATAGACTTTCTTGGAAAGGTTGTTGAGATTGCAAATCTAGAGGTATTTTGGTCATAAAAAAAGGATGCCATTAAATTTTTTGACAAATTATAGTCGGCTAAAAATTTAAAAGCTACCAATTTTTGACCTCCGGTAATTTGATTATTTTCTTTGTCAATGGCGCGGATAACGGTGAGGTTGTCTCTGATAGAAAAATCAGCTTTTAAATTTAAATCGCCTTTATAAATGGTGTTGCTGCTGCCATTTTTAATGCGGAGTTGTAAGTCTTTAAATCGGTAACCCACACCAATAACATATTCTTTGCCTCTTATTTCGGTAAGGGAATTGTTGTTAAAATTGAGATTTAATGATTTATCCCGATTAATTTCGGCTTTAAAAGACAAGGAGTTTATCAATTTTAAATCCACTTGAATGAGTGGTGAAAAGTCTTCTATTAAATTTACACCATTAATTAACAGCTCACTATTAAAATCATTGGCTTTATTTTTATTGGAATTGCCATAAGGATTACTTGCATCGTATTGCAAGTTGTTGTTAAAACCTAAAATTCCATACGAAGCACGGTAAGCATTCGACAAGGTAAAGCTGCTAAAATTATCTTTAAACCATTTGAGATTCATCAAACCGCGATAACTTATTTTCCAATTAGGAATGGGCGTGCTTCTAAAGGTGTTTAGCGAAATTTTTGAGGCATCTTTTCCGGAATAAGCGGCTAAAAATGCCGGTAATAACACTTGCTGACTCGTTTCGCCAAAGCCATCGGTTGAATTTAATCCGGCTTTTTGTGCCAATCGGTTAGCGATGATGGTTCTATTTGATTTAAAAGTGCTAAAGGTGTCATCGCCATTTCCGTCGAAGGCTTTTTTAATCATGATATTGCTGATGCTGAAATTTCCCATGGTATTAATTGGCTCATCCGAAAAGGCATTGTCAATAACATCTAATTGTTGGCTGTTGCTATTTGTAAAAATACGGTTGGCAATTAAGTCAATTTGAAGGTCTTTAACAGGATTAATATCCGCACCTAAATCTAATTTATCGTAATGGGTGGTGGTGTAGGTTTTGCTGTAAATGGGATCGGTTGCATTTCTAGAAATCAGCCAACCTCTAGTCAATGCGAGGTCTCTGATGTCATTTTGACTGCCAAATACAAATCCAAAAGTAGGGGCGAGACCGCCCGAAAAATTATTGCGACCTAAAAAGCCAATTTCGGGAATGTATCCGGGCAAAAATGTCCCGTTATTGCTGGTATAGCCGATGTTTATTTTTTTAATTGAGGTCAAAATATCTAAACCAATATTGCGCGCTTTTTGAGCAAAATTAGCGCTTCCTTCAACTTTTACAGCTTCTTTTTTTAAGGGATCTTCCGAAGGTTTTGAGTCACTTGTTCTCAGCTTTTCAATGCCTACGGTTTTATAGAATTTAGTTAAATTTAATGTTGTAGATAGGTTATTGGTATTGGCATTGCTGATGCTGTTTCCCACAAATTGCACAACAGCATTTGAGGAGGCTTGCCAATCAAAATCGGCTGTATAAGTATAGGTAGTGGTGATAAAATCGAGGTAAGGCAATTGGTCAATGGGCACATTATAAGTGGCGTTTAAAGATTGGTGGTAGTTTTGCGGACGGCCAATTTTAAAGAAGTTGTCAAATACTTTTACATCATCATTTAAAAAGTCATCATAAACATAATTATTAGCCGCTCTAAAATTAAAATCGAGTGATTTGGTTAAGTTATAGGCAACATTATAATCCCAATCAAACAAAAAATAGCGTTGTTTTAGCGTAGGCAAATCGGGTAAACCGCTCACTAAAGTCCGCGATAATTGTTCGTTATAGGTGCGACGGATATTTGAATTAACGGCTAAAGAGGTTGGTATTAAATTGATATTTAATTCCTTTATAAATTTTAGATAATTTTTTTTGTCAAAGAATTTTGTGTTCTTAAAAGGTTCTAAAACATAGGGTTTAAAGGTATAATTATAAGTAGCCGAAGCGCGCACATTTTGGTCTTTCAAGAGTTTGGTATTGTAATCGCGATGGTAATTTTGGTTGTAAGCGTAACTCAACGATAAATTTTCAATATCGTAAGGTTTTTTCTTAACATCAGGATCGGTGCTGGTGCGCTCTTTTTTAACATTCATAAAATTGATGCTGGTGCGCTGGGTATAATCTCTTGACTCATCGCTCACCGTATTTTTGGCATCTTGAAATTTAACATCTTGTAATTGCGGGTCGTATTTTGGGTCTCTAAACGATTCAGAAGTGCTAAAATTCATCGGTAAATTGATGCCCCATTTTTTGGGTAAGAGTTTGCCTAAACTGATATTGGTAACAATGTTATATTGTTTAATGTCTTCTTGACTGCGTTCGTTTACGCGTTGGTCAATTGAGCCAAAGCCAATAGAGCTGGCACTTCCTGCAAAAGACACATCGGCAAAATCGGCAAAATTAGCATCGGCATTAACATTAGTTGCCCAGCCACCTTTATTGTCGAATTGTGCAACGCGCAGCTCATTAAACCAAACTTCAGTACTTTTTGGGGTGGCGCTCGTATTTTTTATACCGAGCATAACGGCTTTTATATTCGCAAGGTTTGGATTTCCAAATACGCGGACTTCAATAGCACCCAAATCATCGAATATCGGTGCGCTTCCAGGGTTCGGAAAAAAGGTGTTTGGCAAAATGCCGGCTTCCTCACGCAAGATTTTAAGTTTGCCAAGCTTTTCTAAAGCTAGGTCTAAAGCATTTGCTTGTGGCCAAATTTCTTCTGCCGATAAGGCATTAAAAGCAGTAATATTTAAGGGTAATTCTATTTGGTAATAATTTTCTTCGGTATCACTTCCCAATCTGATTAACGCTTTTAAATCGCCGTCTTGAACACTTGCTTCTCCTTCTATACCTTCGGCATGGATAAAGATTTTCAATTTTTTGAACATCCTTAAATCCATACTGATATTTTTAAAAATGGCACGGGTTTCTTGCGAATTTAAATCTTTGATTTTTACGGATAAACTTTGTTCGTTTTGACGCTGAATGGAAGTGCTACCTTGTAAACGCTCTCTAATAATACCGGGAGGCAACACGTAATTAATGGGCCTACGACCTTCATTTTCTTCAATATTAACAACCCCTACCACAAAATTTTGCAGTTGAGTGCCATCTAAATTTACGGGTAAACTTGGCGGATTGGGTAAGGTTTTTGTATAACGCCTCCAATCACCGCGAACCAATTCTAATTCGCCAAACCGCAATACCACAGGGATTTTAAATTTAGTTAAAAACAAGCGCATAAAGCGAATGGAATTAAAGTTTGAAATGCCATTGATGACTTCGTCGGGTGATTTAACGGGAATTCTAAATTGATACCAAGTGGCGGTTTCGCTAGTGCCATCGGCTAAGGTTACCGAAATTTGGCGTCGGTCAACAATGTTATTTTTGCCAACCGCTAAATCGTTTTGATTTAAGGATACTTTGTATTGATAATAACTCTCAACCGTATTCATTGTTTGGTCTCTGTCAATATCTTCAATATCGGGAAAAGAGGTTGCTGAGGTTGGATAAGATTCGGTTGATAAATTTGCTGTAGGCGAATTGCCTTGTGTATTAGTGAAGTTTTTATAGCGGTTAATAATGGATGCATTTTCACTATCAAAGTTTGTACCTCTAAAATAATGATAATTATCGGAGGCAGGATCGCCTTGAATTTGTGTTTTTACGGCGGGTGGAAGCTGGTTTAAAAAGTCGCTAAAACGCGTTTGTTCTTCGGAATCATTTAAGCCATCTAAGCCGAGATCTTGATTGGTACGCGCTTGGTCTTTTTCATCAAAAGCATAAAGTAATGATTGGGTTACCGGAATATCGGACCATAAGGTTTCATTGACCGTAGCAGGCGATTTAACACCATCTTGAGGTAAACCATTTTCAAACATTTTGCGACCGTCTTTTAAGATGTCTTCCGAAATGTTGCCTAAATTAAAATATAATTCACCTGTAAAATCGGCATTAGAAATCACGTGATTTGCAGGTAAACCCTCATCGGTTTTAATAGAATAATGTTCATAAGGGTCAAGCAACCAAAATTGGATGTATTCAACATTGGCTTGTTCAAAATCGGTGGTGGTAAGTGCGCGCATAATTCCCGCCCAGCGATTTTCGGGTTGGGTCAATAAACCCGCACCGTCAATATTGACGGTGTCAAAGTTATAACTACCTCTATTTTGTGGAAAAAAAGCCAAGTCAAAGGTTCTTACCACCGTGCTTTGGGTCAAATCAACATCCTGTTGGGGGAATAATTCTTTTAAATCGACACGGCGTACTTCGGCACGCGACAATTCTAAATCGTTTATACTGCTCGGTTTTAAAGATGAACCGCCATAAAATAGGCGGTCTATATTATACCACGATAATTGTGAACGGTTTTTTCCGTAGTCAAAATCTTGTGAATCGCCACCTAAATTTTTTAAACTTGTGTCGGTTTGATTTTGTGGTGTACTCGCCAAAAACCACTGGCTAGGCGCATTTAAACTAAGTGGAATTTGAGAACCTTCAAAATCATCTAGGTAAGAAGTGGCTTCATTTTGTTGACCGATTTGTTTGGGACTACCCGGAATTAAATAGGCAAACTCACCTCTTACCGAAGCTTTTGATGGGATATTGGTATTGATATTCGGCAATTTATTGACCAATTTTGTAAAAAGCGGAACGGGTGTGCTATATCCAAAATTAAGTCCGAAAAGGGTATTATTTACAGGCTCACTGCCAAATTGAACCTTTTGTGTGATGGGTTTTTCATTTAAATTTAAAATGGTAGCGCCTGCAACAAGTTTATCCGAAAATTTGTGTTCAACGTCAATGCCAAAAAAGCTGCGTTGTTGTTGCAAAAAACCATTGTTATTTTCAACCGAAACTTGGATGGGCGCTTTAGAATCTAATAAAGCCGGATTGATAACTTGCACGTTTCCAATTTGATAATCAACCACATAATCAACGCCTTCAACTAATTGTCGTCCGCCCGAAGTTACCACAACCGAGCCGGGTTGTGCATTAAAAACACCGAGCGGAATGCCTTGCGCACCTGCCGATTTATAGTAACCTTTTAACAGATACTTATCCTTTTGCTGAAAATTGTTTTTTGCTTCCGACTGTGTGAGCCTATACAATTCATTAAACACAAATTTATCATCGTTTGGATTAGTCAATAGGGCATCTAAATCTTTTCCAAAAGGCTCTATCTCTGGAAAAATAATGGTTGCTTTTTCAGAATTAATGGTAATGCCTTCGATATAATCAAAAAAACCATCTCCATTTGGTTTAATATTATTTGTTTGGTCTAATCGATCAATATTTAGAAGATTTAGCAGGGTTTTGTTTTGAACGGCTAGGGTTTGTGCGCCTTGTAAAATATTAATAGGAACGCCCGTATTATCATCTTGATATAAAACTTCTAACCTAAATTCATCTCTTTGCATTTGAAAGGCATTGAGTGAATACACATTTTTCATCATCAAATTCCACAAAGGGATGTTGGTGTTAATCACTTCGCTACGCAAGAGTTTTACAACAATATTGTTGGGAGCCGTAATGCCATCATCCGAAAATTCACCCACTTTATAAACTTTACCGTTTTCGGTATATTCAAAACTTACCGCCAACACATCACTTTGTGACAACCGACTATTTAAGGTGAGATAACCCAACTGCGGATTAAAGGTAAAATCATTGCCGAGTTGTAACTTTTTGGCATTTTCTAAAACAGAATAATCATTGCCTTGTGCCATAGCAAACGGTGCTAAAGCATTGTTAACGGTAGAGATGCTTCTAATTAAACCGTTTTGCGCCAATAAACCATTCAAATTATTGGCGTCGTTTGTGGCATCTTGTGTGCCATTAGGAATGACATTTGGGTTGCCAATGTTTACAATTTGTCGTTCGCCAATATCGGCTAAAGCCACAATATTCCGCACATTTTGAGTAGCGCTATTTCGGTTAGAAATCCATACTTCAATACGCGAAATGTTGATACCGCTATTTATTAATGGCAAATTGGCTAAGGCAGCATTATAATTGTCTCTAAATTTTTGAGCTAAAAAGAAATGTCGGTTTTCGTCGTAATCGCTAATTTGTAAACTAAATTCGTTAATGCTCGCGCCACCTTGTGCCGCAACCGTTCGGGTTTCCGATTTTTGTTGTGATAAAACGGCCGTAACGGTAGTTTTGCCAAATTGCAATTCCGTTTTTACGCCCATTAAATTTTGTGCGCCTTTTAACAAAGAATTCTTTATAGGCATACTGATGTTGCCGACTTCTATTTTTCGAATGATATCATCTTCGGTGGGCGTATATTCAAGCTTTACCTGATTTTGAAAATCGAAGGTTGATTGGGTATCGAAGCTGGCACTCACTTTTAAGCGCTTGCCAATTTGAGCCGATAAACTGGCACTGATTTCTTGTTGAAAATCGAAGGTCGTGCTTTTTCGATTGTTTTCGGAGAGTTGCGGATTGTCAACTTTTTGATATAATACGCCCAGTTTTAACAATACCGTTCCTTGTGGGTTTACCACCACGCTATTGCCACCAAAAATACTCTCAAAGAATTTTGAATTGACATAATAAGTGGGCAACTCATTTTTTTTGGCATCGAGATTATCTTTATTCAATCGGCTGTTGGCGCTGATTTTTTGTTTAAAATAATCAATCATATCGCGCTGTAAGCGATAAGCTGCATATTCGTCTTTCGACATAAAATAGGGTGCTTTTACATAATAATCGCCAATTTTTTCTAAAAACAAATAGTTGCCTTGAGCAGGGTCGTAAATTACGGTTGTTTGGCTGGGATTTTTTAAATAAAGTCTGCCATTTTGATGGCTTCTAAAAAAATATTTTAAAGGCAAAAGGGTGTCTTTTACAATGGAATCTTTTGCAATGAAGGGCTTTAAAACGCTGTCATTTACTATCGGAATAGGTGGTGGAAGTAAAGGGATTTGAGCAGTGGCGAGTTGCCACATCAAAACAAAAACCCCTAAACTTAAAACTAATTTTATGTTTATATTTATTAATCTCAACCTTTTTATAGATTTTTTAGCGCTAATTTAATAATGTCCTCTAAAGAACCATCAGCGTGTTCTAAAATAAGTTTTTGTACTGTTTTTTCCGATTGCCTTCTGTTGTACCCCAAAACTTCTAATGCACTTAACGCTTCATCTTTAATTGTATTGTTTTGAATGAACAAATCTTTAGGCATTTCGAATGTTTTTAAGATTTTATCTTTTAAATCTAAAATCAAACGCTGCGCAGTTTTAGCGCCAAGTCCTTTAACCGATTGAATGGTGGCTACATTTCCCGCAACAATGGCTTCTTGAATTTGGGTGGGTGTCATTGATGATAACATAATTCGGGCGATACTTGGACCCACGCCCGAAACCGAAATGAGGAGTTTAAAAATTTCGCGTTCGGTTTTGTCAAAAAATCCGTAAAGGGTTTGCGAATCTTCTTTAACAAGTAGTAAAGTTTCGAGTTTTATCAATTCGCTATCGGCAATTTGTGAATAAGTGTGCAATGAAATGTGGGCTTTATAGCCCACACCATTACATTCAATAATAACGTAGGTAGGCGTTTTTTCAACAAGCTTACCTTTTAAGTGACATATCATAAAATCAATTTAATCTAAAACCAAAGGTATTAAATTATTTATTGATTTGCTTTTTCTTGTGCATCAACAACAGCAATACTTGTCATGTTTACAATTTCATCAATATCGCAGCCATATTGGATAATATGTACGGCTTTGTTAAAGCCCATTACTATAGGGCCAACCGACTCAATATTATTTAAACTCTTCAAAATTTTATAGCTGATATTGGCAGAATCTAAATTTGGAAAAATAAGTCCGTTTACCGGATTGTTGTTTAACTTGCTAAATGGAAATTTGTCGTTTAACATCGTGTTTGTTAAAGCAAAGTCGGCCTGAATTTCGCCATCAACGTTAAGTTCGGGATAAAATTCGTGTAAATAAGCCACCGCATCGGTAACTTTTTTAGCTTCGGGCAAGTCGGAATTTCCAAAATTAGAATAAGATAACATGGCGAGATTTGGTTTGATACCAAAAATACTCATTAAATGTGCGGTCATATTGGCGATATTGGCCAGTTCTTTTGAACTCGGATTAATATTAACGGCGGTATCTGAAAAGAAAATAGGACCTCTTTTGGTTAACATAATATTAGCTGCTGCAATCCTATTGACACCTTGTGTTTTGTCAACAAGCTCAATCATGGGTTTTAAAGCCGAAGGATAACTTCTGGTAAAACCGGTAATTAAGGCATCGGCTTGACCTTCATTAACCATCATAGCAGCAAAATAGTTGCGTTCGCGCATCAATTTTTGCGCACTGATAAAGCTCACGCCTTTGCGGTTTCTTTTTTCCCAATATTTTTGAGCAAATTCGTCGCGACGAACTTTTTCGGAGTCTGATTTTGGGTCGATTATAGGCAAATCTACTTCAAAGTGAATTTGCTTCATCAATTTGTGAATTTCGGCTTTATCACCCAATAAAATTGGTTTAGCGGTACCCTCGTCATAGCAAATTTGAGCGGCCTTTATCACGTTATAATTATCGGCTTCAGCAAAAACAACGCGTTTTGGATCAGTTTTGGCGCGATTGGTAATCATGCGCATTAATTTGTTTCCAGTTCCCAAACGAGCAGCTAAAGATTCTTTGTAAGCATCCCAATCTTTAATAGGTTTTTTTGCCACACCCGATTCCATGGCGGCTTTGGCAACAGCGGGTGGAATGGTGCTAATTAAACGGTTGTCAAAAGGTTTTGGAATGATATAATCTTTGCCAAATTCAAGGCTTTTTAAGTTATAAGTTTTAATAACTTGTTCAGGAACGGTTTCTTTTGTGAGATTAGCCAGTGCTTTTACGGCAGCTAATTTCATTTCTTCATTAATCGCGGTGGCACGAACATCGAGGGCTCCTCTAAAAATATAGGGAAAACCTAAAATATTATTGACTTGATTTGGATAATCAGAACGGCCTGTGCCCATAATGATATCGCTGCGAGACGCCATAGCGGTGGGATATTCGATTTCTGGGTCGGGATTCGCTAAGGCAAATACAACGGGATTTTTTGCCATAGATTGCAACATTTTAGTAGAAACTAAGCCGCCTTTAGATAGGCCTAAAAACACATCGGCATTAACCATAGCTTCTTCTAAAGTGTGCAAATTGCGGGAAGTTGCAAATTCTTCTTTTTGGGAGGTGAGATTGTGGGCATCTTTTCTAATAACGCCGTGGCTATCGCACATCACTAAATTTTCGGCTTTAATGCCTAATTTTTTATAAAGTTTACTGCAAGAAATGGCGGCAGCACCTGCACCACTAACTACTACACGTGCATTTTCAATTTTTTTACCGGCAATTTCAAGGGCATTTAACAAGGCTGCAGCCGAAATAATGGCGGTACCGTGTTGGTCATCGTGCATGACCGGAATATCTAATTCTTCTTTTAATCGACGTTCTATTTCAAAAGCTTCGGGGGCTTTGATATCTTCTAAGTTAATACCGCCAAAAGTGGGTGAAATGGCTTTTACGGTTTCTATAAATTTATCGACATCGTGGGTATCAACTTCAATGTCGAACACATCAATATCTGCAAAAATTTTAAACAACAAGCCCTTGCCTTCCATAACGGGTTTTCCGGCTAAAGCGCCGATATCGCCTAAGCCTAACACCGCCGTTCCATTTGAAATTACGGCTACTAAATTGCCTTTTGCCGTATAGCGATAAGCATCATCAGGATTTTTTTCTATTTCTAAACAAGGTTCGGCAACACCTGGTGAGTAAGCTAATGACAAATCGCGTTGGGTTGCATATTTTTTGGTTGGAATCACTTCAATTTTTCCTGGAGTTGGGAATTCATGGTAAAGTAATGCTTCACTTTTTTTTCTGTTGGAATTCATTTTTATCTAAAATTTATAAATGAGGCACAAAGTTAAGGTATTTAAAACAGCCCAAAACTAATATTTGTCATAGTTTTAAAAAATCGACACTTCTTTTTAAACCTAAAAACCCAGCTCTTTTTAAAGCCGACTTCTTAAAAACGGTTTGAAATACCTCTTGCGTAAGGTCTTCCCAGTTTGATTTAGTGTAATTTAATAAGTCATCTTGCGGTTGAAATAAGGCTTCTTGATGTGGTTTTGAAAACCGATTCCACGGACACACATCTTGACAAATGTCGCAACCAAAAAGCCAATCGTTAAACTTTCCTTTTTCAGATTTAGGGAGGGCTTCTTTTAATTCGATTGTATAATAAGAAATGCATTTGCTGCCATCAACGGTGTTATTTGGCAAGATTGCTTGGGTAGGGCAAGCGTCGATGCAATTGGTGCAATTGCCACAATGATCTGTTTTAAAAGGTGTGTCATAAGCTAAAGGCAAATCGATGATAAGTTGTGCTAAAAAGAAAAACGAGCCTTTTTGTTTGGTAATCAATAAGCTGTTTTTGCCCGTCCAGCCCAAGCCGGCTTTTTTAGCCCATGCACGTTCTAATATGGGTGCAGAGTCAACAAAGGCGCGTCCGTTAACTGTGCCAATTTTTTTTTGAATGCGTTGAAGGAGCGTTTTAAGCTTTGTTTTTATCACAAAATGATAATCTTCGCCATAAGCATATTTGGCAATTTTATAGGTATTTTGTCTCTGAGTTTTTGCGGGAAAATAATTATAGCTTAATGAAATGACCGATTGCGCATCGGCAACCAATAAACGTGGGTCTAAGCGCATATCAAAATGATTTTGCATATACTGCATTTGCCCGTGGTACTGGTTTTTTAACCAGTTTTCTAATCTTGGTGCTTCGACAGATAAAAAATCCGCTTTAGCAATACCGCACTGGTCAAAGCCTAAATTTAAAGCTTCCTTTTTAATGAAGTCTGATTGTGCCTGAGCCGTTTTCACCTTTAACAAAATTGTTTAAAACAATTCGTCTTGTTTGCCAATTCGTTTCCTGCCAAGGTGCTTATAAGCCAAGTCGGTTACTTCGCGTCCTCGAGGTGTGCGCATAATAAAACCTTGCTGAATTAAAAAGGGCTCGTAAACTTCTTCAATGGTTTCCACATTTTCGGATACCGAAGTAGCCAGCGTGCTTATTCCCACTGGTCCGCCCTTAAATTTATCGATAATGGTTAACAATATTTTGTTGTCCATTTCGTCAAGACCATAGGTGTCAACATTCAGGGCTTTTAAGGCAAATTTGGCAATTTTTATATCGATAGATCCTGTGCCCTTTATTTGGGCAAAATCGCGGACGCGTCTCAACAAAGCGTTTGCAATGCGCGGAGTGCCACGACTTCGGCCGGCAATTTCGATGGCGGCTTCCATATTGATAGGAACTTTTAAAATTACGGCACTGCGTTGCACAATGGTGGTTAGCAATTCGGTATTGTAATATTCTAAACGGCTGGTAATGCCAAATCGGGCACGCATAGGCGCAGTTAAAAGTCCCGAGCGTGTAGTTGCGCCAACAAGGGTAAAAGGTTCTAAATTTAATTGAACGGTTCGGGCATTAGGACCCGATTCAATCATAATGTCGATTTTAAAATCCTCCATTGCGGTGTAAAGATATTCTTCAACAACGGGACTTAATCGGTGGATTTCATCAATAAACAACACGTCGCGCGCTTCTAAATTGGTTAGTAATCCCGCTAAATCGCCAGGTTTATCTAACACAGGACCGGAAGTAACCTTAATGCCCGTTTTTAACTCGTTTGCTAAAATATAGGCCAAGGTAGTTTTTCCAAGACCGGGAGGTCCGTGAAATAAGGTGTGATCTAGGGCTTCATTTCTTAAATTTGCAGCCTGTACAAAGATTTTGAGGTTTGATTTAATTTGGTCTTGCCCCGAAAAATCCTCAAAAGTAAGGGGTCTTAATTTTTTTTCTATATCTAAATCTTCGTGAGAAAGGTTCTCTAATGAAGGGTCTAAGTCTGAATTCATAGAACAAATATAGGGCTATTTATCTGATAAAAATCTCTAAAGATGCTATTCAAATGAATAAGGCGTTAAAACAACGATGGCACTTTGAAAAGTCTGTTTAATGGGTAATAGCACGCGGTCGGCATCAATATGCGTTCTAAATTTGCCAATCATTACTTTCCAATCGGGAGAGTTAAAACTAATATCAGCCGTTTGTTCAGGAAAAGCCATTTCAAAATCGGCTTTAAATTTATAAGCTAAATCCTCACTTCCATAATAGATTTGCACGCTGAAACCCATACTGGGGTGTGTGGCATTGTAAGCTATTTTTTTAATCAAAATGGAATCAATTGCAGCATCTTTTTTTATATTGAGATTATCCGACTTTTGACCGTAGCTAGAAAGTCCGATAAATAAAAAGATAATTATATAAAAAGGAGCTATTTTAAATGGCATTGGTACAGAAGATTTTAATTTATCTCGCAAAAGTAAACATCTTTTTACAACATTTTTTAAAAATGGTTTTGAAAGTTGTTTTTAAATGATATTTTTGTCGCTATTAATTACATAACAAAAATATGTATTTTTGCCCATTAAACTAGCGAATATTGTACCGAATAAAATAACATAATTATTTATATTTTTATGAAAAGTGTGATAAAACACAGTCTCTTTAACAAGCTAACAACATTAAGTTTCGCGCTGATTTTCCTTATAAACATTGGTGTTTCTGCTCAAAATGGCGATCCTGTTAAAGGAAAAGAATTGTTTAATGCCAATTGTGCGGCTTGTCATAAATTAGACGCAAAACTCATTGGTCCCGCCTTGGCAAATGTTGCCGATAGGCGTTCAAACAAATGGCTAAAAGCTTGGATAAAAGACAATAATGCGCTTAGAGCAACGGGTGATGCCGATGCAAAAGCCATTTTTGAGGAATTTAATGGCATGCCAATGATGACGTTTCCTCAATTATCTGAAAAAGATATAGATGATTTAATTGCTTATACTTCAGTGAAGCCACAAGAAGCTGTGGCTAGCACAACGGCAGCTGCGGTTGACCCACGTGTTGCCGAAGGGAAACAATTATTTCAAGCGAATTGTGCCGCCTGCCATAAATTGGAGGCAAAACTTATTGGGCCGGCCTTAGCGCATGTTGCCGATAGACGGTCTAAAGAATGGCTGCACGCTTGGATAAAAGACAACAATGCACTTAGAGCAACCGGTGATGCCGATGCAAAAGCTATTTTTGAGCAATTTAATGGCATGCCTATGATGGCATTTCCTCAATTATCTACCGATGATATTGATAAAATTATAGCCTATACCTCTTATGATGAGCCAAAAGCAGTTGTTGCGCCATTAAATGCCGAAGCATCAAACATTGCTAAACCAAAAACCTCAACTACTTGGATGAGTGTGATTATTGGCCTGGTTTTGCTTAGCTTTATCGTGTGGATTTACTTAAAAAGCAATAACGGTTTCTTGAAAATTGTGGCGACCATCTTTTTATTATTTGGCGTGGCTTATGCCGGATTTGCAGCCTTATTTGAAGTGGGTATTGATACCGATTACCAGCCCATACAGCCCATTCAGTTTTCACATAAAATTCACGCCGGCGATAATAAAATTGATTGTCAATATTGCCATTCCTCTGCCAAGCACAGTAAAACCTCAGGCATTCCTAGTTTAAATGTTTGTATGAATTGCCATAAAAGTATTGCAGAATATAACGGCCCTGTTACCTCAGATAAAGACAAGGCCTTTTACGACGGTGAAATTCAAAAAATATACGATGCCATTGGCTGGGATAAAGCAAATTTGGTTTATAAAGCAAACTATGAACAAGTTCCGGTAAAATGGGTCTTGGTTCACAATTTAGCCGATTTTGCTTATTTTAACCATTCGCAACACGTTACGGTTGCTGGCATAACTTGTCAAACTTGCCACGGCCCTGTGCAAGAAATGGAAGAGGTAAAACAATTTACAAAATTGACCATGGGTTGGTGTATAACTTGTCATAAAACTACCGAAGTTAAGATGGAAGGCAACGGCTATTACAACGCCATTCATGACCAATTATCAAAAAAATATGGCATTCAAAAAGTTACCGAAGCTCAAATGGGCGGACTAGAATGTGGAAAATGTCACTATTAATATCATTAAAGAAAACAAGAATCTAAACAATGGCATCAAATAAAAAATACTGGAGAAGTGTTGAAGAACTCAAATCAGACAATTCACTTGTTGAGCATTTAGGTCAGAAAGAATTCTTAGAAGAAATTCCAACAGAAACTTTTTTAGGAGCTAAAGAAAATTTATCAAACTCATCAACTTCGCGACGTGATTTTCTTAAATATGTTGGATTTACAACGGTTGCCGCTTCATTAGCAGCCTGTGAAGGACCGGTGCTAAAAACCATTCCTTATGTTGTAAAACCTGAAAATATTATTCCAGGTGTGGCAAATTTTTACGCCTCATCTATGTCGGATGGTGATGGATTTGCCAACATTTTAGTGAAAGTCCGCGAAGGAAGGCCAATTAAAATTGAGCCTAATAAAATGGCTGGCAATTGGGGCGCAAGCTCAGCAAGAGTACAAGCTTCTGTTTTATCATTATACGACAATAACCGTTTGCGAGGACCTTTAGCCGATGGTAAAGAAACCGATTGGTCTAGTCTTGATAAAAAGGCAATCGACACGTTAAATACATTAAAAGCTAACAACGAAAAAATTGTTGTCTTAAGCGGCTCAACGGCAAGTCCGACTTCTAAAAAAGTAATTGCAGAATTTGCCCAATCTTTTGGAAATGTTCAACACGTGGTTTACGATGCCTTATCAGAGAGCCCAGCGCTAGACGCTTTTGAAACCATGTATGGCCAAAGGGCATTGCCAAATTATAAATTTGAAAATGCCAAACTGATAGTTTCTATTGGAGCCGACTTTTTAGGAGATTGGCAAGGTGGCCAATACAGTGCGGCTTATGCTAAAGGGCGCATTCCTGTAAAAGGGAACATGTCTAAACACCTACAAATTGAATCAAACTTATCGCTATCGGGCGCTAATGCCGATTTGCGCATTCCCGTTAAACCATCCGAACAAATTTTTGCTTTAATCAATTTATACAATGCTGTTACCGGCAGCAATTTTGCTTCTAAGCCAACACCTGCCGATGCTGCCATAAAAAAGATTGCCATTCAGCTTAAAAAAGCGGGAAGCCAAGCGGTAGTGATAACCGGCATCCAAAATAAAGAAGCACAAATTTTGGCAAATGCCCTTAACGAAGCTTTGCAATCGGAAGTATATGACCTTACAGCTCCACGCCTTATAAAGGCTGGTAATGATGTGGCTGTTAAAAATCTTGTCGATGAAATGGCCGCAGGCAAAATTGGCGCTTTGCTAATTTATAATGCCAACCCATCTTATAGTTTACCAAACGCTTCTGTTTTTAATGAAGCTTTAAAAAAGGTAAAATTTTTGGTTTGTTTCAGTATGTCTGATGATGAAACCGCACAAAAATCTCAATTTGTTGCGGCAACGCCACATTATTTAGAATCTTGGGGCGACACCCAATTTCAAGCCGCAAAATTCGGTTTAATGCAACCAACAATAAATCCGCTGTTTAACACCCGTCAGTTTGAAGAAAGTCTTTTAACTTGGATGGGTCAAAATAAAACCTATTATCAAGCTCTACGCGATTATTGGACGACCTCAATTTTAAATGGCAGTTCTTGGAATCAAGCATTACACGATGGTGTTTTTAATGGAAATAATGAACTTAAATTAACAAAAAACAGCATCGATGTTGCCACCTCGGCAGCTGCCTTATTAAGTCAAACAAAATCGGGTGATTTTGAATTGAATTTATATGCTAAAATTAGCATGGGCGATGGCAAACAAGCTAACAATCCTTGGTTACAAGAATTGCCCGATCCTATAACAAGAACCTCTTGGGATAACTATATAACCATTTCGGCCGCCGATGCTAAAAAGCTAGGATTAGAGAATTTTAATGTGAGCAATGGGGCGCTTAACGGAAGCAAAGTCAACTTAAAAGTTAAGGAAGTTGTTTTAAATGAAGTACCTGTTTATATTCAGCCGGGTCAAGCGAACGGAAGTATTGGTTTAGCCCTTGGTTATGGACGCTCGGCAGGAATGCAAACCGAAATGATGACAGGACTTAATGCCTTTGCATTGCTACAAGATTTTAATCCGTTTCAAACGGTAAGCGTTGAAAAAGTGGCAGGCATTCACGAATTTGCCTGTGTGCAATTGCAACACACCATAATGGGTCGTGATGAAATTATCAAAGAAACAACTTTAGATGATTTTATCAATAAGCCCAAAAATGAGTGGAATAAAACGCCAGAATTTTCATTAAATCACGAGGAAGTTTCAGCAGAGCGTGTTGATTTGTGGGAAAAATTTGATGATACCGTTGGACCTCATTTTAATTTGTCGATAGATTTAGCAACTTGCACCGGTTGTGCTGCTTGCATCGTTGCCTGCCATGCCGAAAATAATGTACCAGTAGTTGGCAAACGCGAAATACGCGTGAGTCGCGATATGCACTGGTTGCGTATTGACCGCTATTACACCTCTGATATGACCAATGAAAAGGCTAAAGAAGAAGGTATTTTTGGAACCGGTGAAATGTTTAACACCATGACCATTCCATCCGAAAATCCACAAGTGGCTTTTCAACCTGTGATGTGTCAGCATTGTAATCATGCGCCTTGCGAAACCGTTTGTCCGGTTGCCGCAACCTCTCATAGCCGCCAAGGTCAAAACCACATGGCTTATAACCGTTGCATTGGAACCCGTTATTGCGCCAATAACTGTCCTTATAAAGTACGCCGTTTTAACTGGTTTAAATACGCCAATAATAATGAGTTTGATTTCAACATGAATAACGACCTCGGCAAAATGGTGCTGAATCCAGATGTTGTAGTACGTTCAAGAGGGGTTATGGAAAAATGCACCATGTGTTTACAAAAAACACAATTGAGCATTTTAACCGCCAAAAAAGAAGGACGTCCCGTTAAAGATGAGGAATTCCAAACCGCCTGTTCAAGCGCATGTCCAACAGGCGCTATGGTTTTTGGCGATGTAAATGACAAACAAAGTGAAGTAGCGCTAATAACAGAAGATGAAAGAGCCTTCCATTTATTAGCCGAAGTAGGTACAAAACCAAATGTTTTTTACCATCTTAAAGTAAGAAACACAGAAGCATCATAAATAAAATAACGATTTATATTAAATTATGTCTCATTACGAAGCACCTATAAGAGAACCATTAATATTTGGAGATAAAAGTTATCACGATATTAGTGTTGACGTAGCCGCCCCAGTTGAGGGTAAAGCCAATAAATTATGGTGGATAGCCTTTAGCATCGCCTTAACCGCCTTTTTATTAGGATTGGGCGCTATTAGCTACACCATTGGCGTCGGAATTGGCGTTTGGGGATTAAATAACCGAATTAACTGGGCTTGGGATATCACCAACTTTGTTTGGTGGGTAGGTATTGGGCACGCCGGTACTTTAATCTCTGCCGTTTTATTGTTATTCCGTCAAAAATGGAGAATGGGTATCAACCGTTCGGCCGAAGCGATGACTATTTTCGCCGTTTTTCAAGCGGGTTTATTTCCAATTATCCACATGGGTCGTGTTTGGAATGCCTTTTATGTGTTGCCTTTGCCCAATGCTTTAGGCTCTCTATGGGTGAATTTTAACTCACCATTATTATGGGATGTGTTCGCCATTTCAACCTATCTTTCGGTATCGCTCGTATTTTGGTATACGGGTTTATTGCCCGATTTTGCCATGCTTAGAGACCGCGCTGTAAAACCCTTTCAAAAACAGATATACGGTTTGTTGAGCTTTGGCTGGTCTGGTCGCTTAAAAGATTGGCAACGTTTTGAGGAAGTTTCGTTGGTGTTGGCAGGTTTGGCTACACCATTGGTTTTATCGGTTCACACCATTGTATCAATGGACTTTGCAACATCTATTATTCCAGGTTGGCACAGTACCATTTTTCCGCCTTATTTTGTTGCCGGCGCTATTTTTTCAGGTTTTGCAATGGTGCAAACCTTGTTGCTAATTATGCGTAAAGTTTCGCATCTTGAAGCTTATATTACCAAAATTCACATTGAAAACATGAATAAGGTAATTATTGTAACCGGCGGAATTGTTTCGGTGGCTTATATGACCGAATTTTTTGTTGGATGGTATTCAGGTAGCAGTTACGAAGATTATACCTATCTTTCGGTAGGCGCGGCTACAGGCCCTTATTGGTGGGCCTTTTGGTCATTGATAACTTGTAACTTTATATTTCCGTTGACGCTATGGTTTAAAAAAGCGCGCACCAATTTAATTTGGTCATTTATCTTGTCAATCATCATCAATATTGGAATGTGGTTTGAGCGTTTTGACATCATTGTAATTGATTTAAGTCGGGGGCATTTGCCATCATCGTGGACGATGTTTTCACCAACATTTGTAGATGTGTCTATCTTTATAGGAACCATTGGCTTTTTCTTTGTATTATTTTTATTGTATGCACGTACTTTCCCAGTAATCGCGCAAGCAGAATTAAAGAGTATATTGAAATCATCAGGAGAAAATTATAAAAATTTAAGAAAAGAAAATCATGAGTAGTACAACCATACAAGCTATTTTTGACGATGATGATGTGCTTTTAAGAGCTGTAAAAAATCTCAAAGACGCCCATTATCACATTGAAGAAGTGTTTACACCCTTTCCGGTTCACGGTCTCGAAAAAGCCGTTGGCCTGCCCAACACACGCATTGCCATAACCTCATTTATTTACGGATTAATAGGTTTGTCATTTGCCATTTGGCTTATGGATTATACCATGATTACCGATTGGCCTCAAAATATTGGTGGAAAACCTAGCTTTAGCTTTGCCGAAAACATGCCCGCTTTTGTGCCAATTATGTTTGAATTAACGGTGTTTTTTGCCGCGCATTTAATGGTGATTACCTTTTATATGCGCAGTAAATTGTGGCCATATAAAAAAGCCGAGAATCCAGACCCGCGAACAACCGATGACCATTTTATGATTGAAGTATCTACCGCTAACGATGTTAAATCGCTTGAAGATTTATTGAAAAAATCGGGCGCTAAAGAAATTAAAACAAAAGCATAACAAACTCATGAAGCATCTATTTAACTTCGCAATTTTAGCTTTATTAGCCTTGAGCTTAAGTTTTTGCAGCCGCGACAACCGCACACGAAACGTGCGCTATATGGCTGCAACTGATATGTATAATCCTGTGGGATATGAAACTTATACGCCAAACCCTTTTTTTAAAAATGGTTTAGAAGCACAACTGCCAGTAACCGGAACTATTTTTAGAGGTGAAGTGCCCTATGAAATTCCCAATACCGAAGAAGGCTATCAATTGGCGCTTAAAACCCTGAAATCACCTTTAGAAATAAGTGAGGTAAATCTTGCAAAAGGGAAAGCCATGTACACCATAAATTGCATTTCGTGCCACGGTGAAAAGGGCGACGGACAAGGTGTTTTAATGCAACGCGGAAAATTTTTAGGCGTGCCAAATTATAAAGACCGTCCAATTACCGAAGGTAGTATTTACCATGTTATTATGTTTGGCCGAAACCTAATGGGTTCGCACGCCTCACAATTAACAAATACCGAACGTTGGCAAGTTGTGCAATATGTGCAACAGTTAAGAGAAGGTTTGATTAAAATAGATACCATAAAATAAAGACTGAATTTAGAATTATGTATAGTTTTTCAAAAAGATTAAAATTAAGCGCCCTTGTTTTAATGCTCTTGGGAGCTTTAGGTATTGCTTATGGTTTTTTAAACACACCACATACCACAGCCCAAGTTAAAGAATTGATGCAGCAACATACCGCTGAAAATCATGAAGCAACAAGCACCCAAGCAACACCTAATGAAGCTGAAGCCACTGCTGTTAGTGAAGAATCAGAATTAAATCACGCCTTGCACGGTTTGCAAAACCGACCTTATACCGCGGTTTATATCGCCATGTTTTTCTTTTTTATGATAGCCTTAGGAACCTTGGCCTTTTATGCCATTCAATATGCCGCTCAAGCGGGATGGTCTATTGTTTTGTTTAGAGTGATGGAGGGAATTACCGCCTATTTGTTGCCGGGTTCTTTATTCATTTTAGGATTTTTAATCCTGATGGCTATCAATGGTCTGCACTATTTTGTTTGGATGAACCCTGAATTATACAATCCGCAAAGCGAACATTACGACGAAATATTAATGGCTAAAAGTTGGTGGTTAAACGTCCCTTTTTGGATGATTAGAACCTTTATCTTTTTGTTAGGGTGGAATTTTTATCGCTATTTTTCTCGTAAAAACTCATTGGCTCAAGATCAAGCGACTGATTTAGTTCATTATAAAAAGAATTTTAAAGCATCCATTATTTTTTTAGTATTCTTTATCATCACTGAATCTATCATGTCTTGGGATTGGATTATGTCATTAACGCCTCATTGGCAAAGTACTTTGTTTGGATGGTATGTTTTTGCGAGCTTATTTGTTTCAGCAATAACCGTCATTGCGTTGGTAACCATTTACCTACGTGCTAAGGGCTTTTTGCCTCAGGTAAACGACAGCCATTTGCATGATTTGGCAAAATTTATGTTTGGCTTTAGCATTTTTTGGACATACCTTTGGTTTTCACAATTTATGCTCATTTGGTATGCCAATATGCCCGAAGAAACCGCTTATTTTACACCACGACTTTTAGGGCCGTTTCAAATATTATTTATGGGAATGTTGGCTTCAAATTTTGTATTTCCAATTTTGGTTTTGATGAATAGCGATTATAAACGCATTCCTTGGTTTATCATTTTAACGGGAATCGTAATTTTGTTAGGACATTATGTTGATATATTTGTGATGATTACACCACCTACCGTTGGCAACCATTGGCAAATTGGCATTCCAGAAATTGGTGCGGTTTGTTTCTTTTTGGGATTGTTTATTTATGTGGTATTTAACGCCCTAACCAAAGCGCCTCTACAAGCACAAGGCAATCCATTTATGAAAGAAAGTGAACATTATCACTATTAAAATACTACTAAGAATATAAAACTAAAAAATCAAGAACCAAATACGTATGAAAGCACTTTTCTTTATTTTAATCTTCATCGCCTTAATTGTTGCCTGTTGGCAATTTGTTAAGCTTTTAGGATTGACAAAAGTTCAAAATTCGACGGCAACCGAAAAGGAAAATAATATCAACGGCTGGCTTTTGCTGGGATTGATGGTATTTATTTACGGATTGATGCTCACCTCAATGTTTCGCGGTCGTTCTGTTTTATTGCCGAGATTATCAGCCTCTTTAGAAGGTTATCACATCGATAATTTATTTATCATCACCATGTGTTTAATCTTTACCGTGCAATTTATCACGCAGTTTCTCATTTTTTATTATTCGTTTAAATACAGAGGAATTAATGATAGAAAAGCAATCTTTTTTGCCGATAGCTCAAAACTCGAAGCCATTTGGACCATTATTCCGGCCATAGTGCTAACCTTGTTAATAGGTTATGGCTTGTGGACTTGGAATGAAGTAATGGATTCATCTAATGCAAAAGACCCCTTAGTTGTTGAGGTTTATGCCAAACAATATAAATGGGAAGCGCGCTATGCCGGAGCAGATAAAACCCTCGGTCAAGGCAATGTAAATTATATTAAAGACCTCAACACGATGGGCGTAAATATGGAAGACGCCTATGCCAAAGATGACGTTCCAACAACCGTTTTATATCTGCCAAAAGGACGCAAAGTAGTTTTTAATTTCAGGTCACAAGATGTGATTCACTCTGCTTATATGCCTCATTTTAGAGCGCAAATGAACTGTGTTCCGGGGATGATTACCCATTTTGCTTTTACCCCTACCGTTACTACCGAAGAGATGCGTAAAAATGACGATATTATTACTAAAGTAAACAACATCAATATTTTGAGAAAAGAAAAAGGAGCCGAACCTTATGAATTTGATTACCTGCTTTTATGTAATAAAATATGTGGCTCGTCGCATTATAATATGCAAATGAAAGTTGTGGTTGTTGAAGAAGCCGCGTTTAACACATGGCTAGCTTCACAAAAAACAATGGCACAATTATTAAACTAAACTTAAACCAAAAAAAATCAACTTATGTCAGAACATCATCATAAAGAGACTTTTGTGACGAAATTCATATTTAGTCAGGATCATAAAATGATTTCTAAACAATTCCTAATAACAGGGATGATTATGGGAACAATCGCCTTATTTATGTCGATGTTATTCCGTTTGCAACTGTCATTTCCCGACACTTCTTTTAGCATTATAGAAGCCTTTTTAGGCAAAGGACAAGACGGGGGCATTATGACACCCGATACCTATATGTCATTAGTTACCATTCACGGAACCATAATGGTGTTTTTTGTGCTCACCGCCGGACTGAGCGGTACCTTTAGCAACTTGCTCATTCCGTTTCAAATCGGTGCGCGTGATATGGCATCCGGATTTATGAATATGATTTCCTATTGGCTATTCTTTATTTCGAGCGTTATTATGGTAATTTCATTGTTTATTCAAACGGGACCTGCTTCGGGTGGTTGGACAATTTATCCGCCACTGAGCGCCTTGCCACAAGCCATGTCGGGTTCAGGATTGGGCATGACACTTTGGTTGGTTTCTATGGCATTATTTATAGCCTCGTCGCTTATTGGCGCGTTGAATTATATTGTTACAGTGTTGAATTTGAGAACACTCGGAATGAAAATGATTCGACTTCCCCTAACCATTTGGGCATTTTTTGTAACCGCTATTATTGGCGTTGTTTCTTTTCCTGTATTGTTATCTGCTGCCTTGCTATTAATTTTTGACCGTAGTTTTGGCACGTCTTTTTATTTATCAGATATCTTTATTCAAGGAGAAGTGCTTCATTATCAAGGAGGTTCTCCCATTTTATTTGAACATTTATTTTGGTTTTTGGGACATCCCGAAGTTTACATTGTTATTTTGCCCGCTATGGGAATTGTCTCTGAAGTTATGGCAACCAATGCGCGCAAACCTATCTTTGGTTACCGCGCCATGATTGGCTCTATTATCGCCATCGCCTTTTTATCAACCGTAGTTTGGGGTCATCATATGTTTGTAACGGGTATGAATCCATTTTTAGGTTCTGTATTTACCTTCACAACCCTGCTAATTGCAATTCCATCGGCAGTAAAAGCCTTTAACTGGATTACCACCTTGTGGAAAGGAAATTTACAGTTAAACACCGCTATGTTGTTTTCTATCGGATTTGTTTCAACCTTTATTACCGGCGGTTTAACCGGAATTGTTTTAGGCGATAGCGCTCTAGATATCAATGTTCACGACACTTATTTTGTAGTGGCCCACTTCCATTTAGTGATGGGGGTTTCGGCCATTTTTGGCATGTTTGCAGGTATTTACCATTGGTTTCCAAAAATGTATGGACGCATGATGAATAAAGACTTAGGTTATCTGCACTTTTGGCTGACATGTATTTCGGCTTATGGCGTGTTTTTCCCGATGCATTTTATCGGTCTTGCCGGATTGCCACGTCGTTATTATACCAATACCGCATTTCCAATTTTTGACGATTTATTGCACATCAACCACGTGATGACCATTTTTGCCTTGATAGGCGGATTAGCGCAAATTCTTTTCTTTGCAAACTTTTTCTTCAGTATGAAAAAAGGACCAAAAGCACCACAAAACCCTTGGCATTCAAATTCATTAGAATGGACAACGCCCATTGAACACATTCACGGAAATTGGCCCGGTGAATTGCCGACTGTGCACCGTTGGGCTTATGATTACAGCAAAACCGATGAAAATGGTGAGCTTTATAACGGACAAGATTTTACTCCACAAATTGTTCCGCCGCGCGCCGGTGAAGAAATGCTTTAAAAGCACTTACTAAAAATTATTAATAAGCCCCAAAAAACAAGTTTTGGGGCTTATTTGTTTTAAAGCAGTCATCGCAGGTTTTATTAAATTGACTTAAATATTAATGAAATTCAATATATTTTTTAAATTTACAAAAGGAATTAACATAAGCTGATAAACAGCATTGAAAATTTTAAAGCCACCGGCAAAAAAAAACAAGTGAAACAGCGCACAGCCATAACACGAACTAACTATGCCTGCAATTAGGTGTATGAGAATGATGCCTTGCAATTCTTTAGCCAGCAGGAAGGCTATGTAGAGCCAAATAGCAGCGCTTACAATTATGTCTATCAATTCAAACCTACCAACCAGCTTTTGAAATTTTCCGCTGGGGTACTTATCCCTGAAACTAATACATCAAGCAAAATTGAATTTATAAAACTTTAAAAATTTTTATTATAGTTTGTATGGCATTTGCTAATTCTGGATGCCAAGCTCAAAATGAAGTTGATGATAAACAGGCAATGGCCATGATTAAAGAGTTTTATACTGTTTATAACACTGAATGGGCAACTAATAAAAATATTACTCTGAAAAACAACTTAGATTCCCTACAAGACAAGTATTGTATAGCACGTCTTATAAACAAACTCAGAGAACCTTATTTAGATCATGATATGTTTATTAAAGACTTAAATACAGATGTTGAACATTTAACAACTTTAACTATTACAAAAGATTCAATAAAAGCAAACACTTAAATTGTTTCTTATAAGGCTCCGAATAAACCCCCGAGGTAACGATTATATAGACCAAGTAGTTATTCATGCAACGGTTGTAAAAGAAAAGAATGGATATAAAATAGATGATATTAAATAGTAAAGAACAAGCCCCTCAAGGGGCTTTTGTTGTTTAATGCTCTGGTCTTTTATTAGGATTTTTTTTGTTGTGGAAACAGGAAAGTATGCGAACCGTATTTTGTGTTTCGTTGATTACAAAATAAAGAGAATACGGGAATTTATTAATTTTTAAAACGCGCCGATATTTTTGTATTGTACACTAAAAGATGGATTACTTTCTAAAGTAGTGTAAGTGTCTTTTAGCAGGTTTATAAAGCTTCGCGGAGCATTGGAGCTATACAAGGCATAGTAATCAATGGCGTTTTCAATTTCCTTTTGCGCCCAGGGCGAAACGATAATTTTAGAAACCATATTTTTTATTGAGTTGTTTTATAGAATCTTTGTCAGTAAGGTATGTTTTTTCATCTTCCTGCAAGCGTTCATCCAAAACGGTTTTCATCTCGGTGGTAAGTTCAAAATCATCTTCGTACGCTTCCACAATAATGGTAATGGGTTTTGATTTAAAAGTGGCTTTGATAGCATCCAGTATGTCAGAGCTTACCTCTTGTGCCGATGTTAAATGATAGGTTGTGTACATAGAGTTTTTATTTAGTGGTTTGAATATTTTGTTCAAAGAACGTTTAAAATTTACTTTTAGTAAGCATCTCAGGTAGTTTTGTATTCAACGGTAATAGCTTTAGTCATTTTACCATTTGAGTGTACCAGTTCATCAATAGACAGCCCAAAGAATCTAGCCACTTCCTTTTGCATTAAGTCCTTTTCATCACGGAGTTTTTTAATATTTTTAGCTATTTGCATCGCTTTTGGGTTGTTACAGAACAAAAATAGTCATAATGTAGATTTTGCACAAGTATATCTAAATTTACCCCCGCTACCGCACGAATCCTTTCCCCGTTACTTACACGAAATTGTAAACAATTTTCATCCAATATCTTGAAGTTCCAATCTGGAATATCAAATTAAAAAACTATTTTTACAATAGAAAATTATAAAATAGATGAGTGCAG
>Ga0210021_1000550_pt1 | contig 41420 bp, 37 predicted proteins | sample CryGeymeta201517_FD_183981 | JGI IMG/M metagenome (GOLD analysis project Ga0210021, IMG submission 183981) | Groundwater microbial communities from Crystal Geyser aquifers in Utah, USA - Crystal Geyser metaG 2015-17 (SPAdes) (version 2) | ecosystem: Environmental > Aquatic > Deep subsurface >... | reverse complement strand
AATAGTCGGCGCAAAAAGTCTTGGCGGCTAAATATTCAAAAGGCCCGTCGGGGAATTCAAACTTCGGGATATAAATACCACAAGAAATCTTAAGTAAATTTTCTATTAAATCCACATGCCAAGCCCCTTTAACACTGGGCAATATTTCATCACCGCCGACACGTAAGTTTATTTCTAGGGGTAAAGGGCCATGTGTGGTTGATTTTGCTTCAAAATGGACACAGGCGTTTAAAATTCCTAACTTTTCTAAAGTTTCATCCGCCATCGCCAAGAGTTCCGCCTGATTCTTAATCGGTAAACTGGAAGGAGTCATGCGTGTCGTTTCAATAAAGAAAGGCTCCTTAGTTTGACCATTATCACTAATGGCACAGAATTTTATCTTCCCATTCTGAACTAAAATGTCCATGTCCACTTCATCACCGTCAATATATTCTTCCACAAAAACATCTAAACCATCATTAAGGGCCGATTCTATTTTAGGCGAAACTTCTTTCTTTAAATAATTATAACTGGCGCGTAATTCTGCTTCATTATTAACTTTAACCACAAAAGCACTGGCTGCTCCAAAAGCCGGCTTCATTACCACGGGAAAATTCAAAAGTTTTATAACATCATCTAAGTCGCGACTGTTTTTTAATTCATAATATTTAACAAAGGGTAAACCATTAGCTTCACAAAAAGCTCGAAAAGATAATTTATTACGCACCTGACTAGTCACCTTAAAAGGCACACCGATTAGTTTATAACGATCAACAATCTTAGAGGTCAACAAAACATCATCCTCTAAAAAAGTAATAACGCCATCTAATTTTAGATCGGCGTTATCTTTGAAAAAATTATCTAAAACCGCTAAGGCTTCAATATAATTTAGAGTGTTAGCAGTTACGCAATAATCAACATAAGACTGGAAGGTATTGGCCTCTTGACTTAAAACAATAACTTTTAAGCCCAAACTCTTTACTTTTTTAATAAAGGCTCTCTTGGAGTGCAAGGGATCGTTAGCGCCAGAGGAATTAACAATAAGAAGTGTCTTACCGCTCAAAGACCCATGGCTGGGGTCGGAATTGCCGCTACCACTCATATAAATTGTAGAAAGTGATTAAAATTTAATATTATTTAAAACACCATTATTATAACATGTCATTTAAAAACTACAATAAAGAGTAATGTAAATAATCCTGTCGCTGAGCAGGCGTTAATTTCTCAATAGCGTAACGTAAAGTAGTGCGCGGTAAATAATTAATGTTATCATCTAAGAATTTGAGTAGCGCTTTTTCGCTCACTCGCTTCCCCGCCTCTCTCAGCATCCAACCGACAGCCTTATGAATTAAATCATGCTTATCTTTTAATAATTTTTTAGCAACAGAAAAAGTAACATTATAATCACCATCCAAAATAAAAGCATAAGTAGACACCATGGCGATACGCTTTTCCCAAAGATTATCTGAAGTTGCCATTTTCAAAAGTAAGGCCGAACCGCGTTTACCCTGTACTAAATAATCACCTAAAATCTTGGGGGCCGATAAATCTACCAAGTCCCAATTATTAATGCACTTACTATGAGACAAGTAAAAATCCACCACTAATTTTCTCTCTTTTAAAGTCGCGGTCTTTTGATATTTTTGCACTAAAATAAGAAGGGCGACTAAGCGAAATTCGTGAATAATATCAGCTAAAAGCGCTTCAAGCTCCGGGTAGCTCAAATCTGTATACCGAGCGGCTATTTGACGTTGGAGCGGCACTCGTAAGCCTAAAAACACATCACCAGAGCCATATTGGCCGGGACCGGTTTTAAAAAAACGCTGTAAAATCGCAGCTTGCGACTTATCGGCGTTCTGTCTCAGTTCCTTCTGTAATTGTTCAAGTCTTGGCATGGTAATTTCTAGAATTAATAATGATAATTCTTATTATTTAAAATAGTGGTTGCGCGATAAATTTGTTCCAAAACAACAACACGCGCCAACTCATGGGGAAAAGTTAAGGGCGATAAAGAAATTTGCGGATAACGACGATAAAGTTCATCGCTAAAGCCTAAAGTTCCACCTAAAACTAAAACTAAAGGCTGAGTCTTTTCCAGCCAAAGAGCAAAGTCCGGAGAATTAAACATTTTTCCTCGCTCCGCCAATAAGTAAACTTGAGCCGAATTTTTTTTGACAGAACTTGATTCCAAATATTCTACAATTCTCTTGGCTTCTAACTCTTTAGATTGTATCTTATTATTTTCAGAAAATGGCGTAGCCGCTAATTCTTTTATTCGTAAACGCACATAAGGAGACAAGCGTTTACTATACTCCGCCAGAGCTTCCTGCCAATACTTTTCTTTAACCTTGCCAATAATCAACAGAGTAATATCCAACATATAATTTACAAATCTACTACTTCCCTGTCTCTAGCCAATCACTTATAACTTTTTTTAGCCCTTTAAATTGTCCGACAAAACTATGAGGGGCTTTTTTAATAATTTTTACTTGCGCTGGTTGCCCGGCTAAAGCCTGACTAAACCAACTAGCAATTTCCGACATCGGTCGGTCACTATATTCATCCGCTTCGGCTAAGACTACTAAGACCGGTTTCTTATTCTTTAATAATACCAAGGGACGACGCCCGGAAGCATAAGTAAATATTTCCTCTTTCCCTTGCGGTGAATAAAGACTAAACCAACGTTGCGCGTCAATAACTGTTGGCCAAAAACCTGCCGGCATTAATTCATGTTTTTGACCATTCTTAAGCATCTGCTGAGCTTTATTTAAAGCTTTGTTATAAGATTTTCTATCATTATAAGCATAGGCATCGGCATAGTCACTCATCGGCGCCAAGAGAATAATCCCCTTAACCGGCGACTTAGGCCTCTTTGATGAATAATAGATGCTCTTCTGACAACCGGTAGAATGACCAATTAAATAAATATTTTTTGCTCCGGCCGCCTGAGCCGAGAGCACTGCCCCATCTATATCGTCAACACAGTCAGAAAATACTTCGTGCGCCATACCGGCTTTAAACCAATCATAGCCCGATGATTTTCTAGGATTAACTTTCTTCAACATGTTTATCGTGCCGTTACCCCGATTACTAAAAGTTAAAACTGCCGTATTTTTCTTATCAACCAAGGTCTCTAAAAATTCAATGCGCGAAAAAAGATTGCCCCCTAAACCATGCACAAAAACAAAAACATTTTTTGCTTTCTTATCTCCTAAAAATATAGAACGTAGCACCAACTTTTTAGGGGTAACAATATTAAAAATATCCATCTTAATATTTTTCATAAGCGCCAAATAATTTTATTACTGATATTACCAACCACCACTGGCCCCACCGCCGCCGGAAGACCCGCCGCCAAAACCACCAAAACCGCCGCCCGATCCGCCTCGCCCGCCGAAACCTCCCGGACCGCCTAAAAACCAAATACCACCGCCTTTTTTCAAGGGCTTAGGAGCCGGAAAAACCCTTGAGACTAAATAGTCAAAGATAAAACCACACACAGCCAAAACTGGTGTCAAAATAGAAACCAGAGAAGAAAAGAATATTAAAGAAACTATCAGGCCAATAACCGCACCCAAAACACCGCCCTCCCACCAGCTTTTACTTCTTGCCAAATATCTATATAAGGCCGATAAAAGATAAAGGGACATAATCATAATCCACACAATACTATCAAAACTCCAATTACCCAAACCACCCCCCGCGCTAGCGTCAGCACTATATTCACCTTGCGTGGCCAATATAATTTGGTTAGTAGCGGCGTCTATACCACTATAATAATCATTAGCCTGAAACGCGGGTCGTAAAGTTTTAGTAATAATCTGATTGGCGGTGGCGTCCGGTAAAGCCCCTTCCAGACCATAACCGGTTTCAATCCTCATTTTCTTATCATTAATAGCAATTAACAATAAAACTCCGTTGTCTTGCTTCTCCGTACCTATCTTCCAGTCCGCAAAAAGTTTATTGGCATAATTTTCAATACTGTCCCCTTCTAAACTACTAATAATAACCACCGCTACTTCATTAGTAGAACTGGCGGTAAATTGTGTTAATTTATTTTCCAAACTACTCTTCTGCTCAGAACTTAAAACACCGGCATAATCATTAACAAAAGCGACCGGTTGCCCCGGGTTATTATAGGCCCGGGCAGGCAAACCGGCCGTGAATAAGGCCAAAAATACAATTAAAACAATCCGACCTAACATCTTTTCTTAATTAATATTCAAATCAACGGCAGGAGCATTCTCTACTCCGGCAGCAACTTCAAAATAACTTTTTTCTGTATAGCCAAAGATGCCAGCTACCATATTCATAGGAATACGCTTAATCATCACATTATAAGACTTAACTTCATCGTTAAAACGACTACGCTCAACACTAATACGATTTTCCGTTCCTTCCAGTTGAGCCATTAAAGTTTGCACGGTATCTATAGATTTAAGCTCAGGATAATTTTCCATGATTGCGAGTAAACGCCCCAAGCCACTTTCTACTTGCGTCGCGGCCGCCGCTTTTTCGCTAACGGTCTGAGCGCCAGTATAATTAGAACGTGCTGCGGCTAACTCTTCAAATATCGTTTGCTCCTGACTCATAGAGCCTTTCACGGCGTTTACTAAATTGGGAATCAAATCAAAACGTCTTTGATACTGCGTTTCCACTTGCGCCCATTTGTTATCAACTGATTCACTGGCTGTGACTAAGCTGTTATAAGAGCTTAAAAACCACAAAGCAAGCAAAACCACCACCCCGACTATGATCCAAATTGTTTTTTTCATAAAAATAATTTTAATATTTAATATTTATTTTCTCAGTTATTATAACATAAAACTGACCATTAAAGCCAGTTTTATAATCATCAACTAATTATTAATTCAATCAACTAAGAAGTGCTATCGTTTTGCTCTAACTCTTTCATTTTCCGTTAAAAATTGCTTACGCAAACGAATATTCTGAGGAGTAATTTCCAAATATTCATCTTCGTTCATGATACTTAAAGCTCTTTCCAGGGTTAATTCCAAGGGGGGAATTAAAATAATAGCTTCATCCGTACCAGAAGCGCGCACATTAGATAATTGCTTACCCTTAATAGGATTAACCACTAAATCATTACCTTTGGCTGAGTTACCAATAACCATACCTTCATATACCGTGGTATTAGGAGAAATATATAGCTCACCTCTATCTTGTAAATTCCACAACGAGAAAGCTAAAGACTTACCGGTGACCATGGAAACCATAGATCCCAGTTTATTTTTTTCAATCGTACCGGCATAAGGTTTAAAACCTAGAAAATGAGCACAGAGAATTCCTTCGCCCCGAGTATCTACCACAAATTCATTGCGATAACCAAGCAGACCACGTGTCGGAATTTCAAACAATAAACGAGACTGACCATTATGCGTTTTTAAATCAGTCATTCGGCCCTTGCGCTTGGAAATTTTTTCAATTATTACTCCGGCCATAGCCTCGGGAATATCTACAGTAATTTCTTCAAAAGGCTCTAACTTCTGACCATTCTCTTCCTTAATAATGGCTTGCGGCTGGGAAACTTGCAGTTCATAATTTTCTCGACGTAAATTTTCCAAAAGAATGGCAATATGAAGTTCACCTCGGCCATAAACTCTGTAAAAATTCATGTCAGAAAAATCTATTTTTAATCCAACATTAACTTCCAATTCTTTCTCTAAGCGCTCTTTTATTTGACGATTAGTGACGAATTTCCCTTCCTTCCCGGCAAAGGGAGAATTATTCACCAAAAATCCCAAAGAAATTGTCGGTTCATCTATTTTAATAGCCGGTAAAGGTTCCTGATTAACGGCGGCGGCAATAGTCTCTCCGATATAAATATCAGGTAGACCGGCCACCATCACAATATCACCCGCTACCGCTTCTGTTACTTCCTTACGAGATACTCCAGAAAAAGTAAAAAGTTTATTAGTTTTACCGGAACGAGTATCACCTTTTAAATTTTCAATAAAAATATTTTGACCGGCCTTAATTTTTCCTTCATATATGCGACAAATAGCCAAACGACCCAAAAAATTATCGTAAGCGAGATTAAAAGGTTGGGCTAATAATTGTTTAGTCTCTAATTCTGGATTGGAAGCAACAGCCACATGTTCTAAGATTAAGTCTAAGAGCGGATCAAGATTAGTTGATTCATCCGTTAAATTCTTCTTGGCAATTCCCTGCTTAGAAATAGCATAGATAACAGGAAAATCAAGTTGCTCATCACTAGCACCCAAATCTAAAAATAACTCATAAACCATTTCTCCCACCTCTTCCGGGCGAGCGGCTGGTTTATCAATTTTATTAATTACCACAATTGGCTTAAGTCCGAGTTCTAGAGATTTTTTTAAGACGAATTTGGTTTGCGGCATCGGCCCTTCCTGAGCATCAACCAACAACAAGACGCAATCAATGGAACGCAAAATACGCTCTACTTCAGAACTAAAGTCAGCGTGACCGGGCGTATCCACAATATTAATTTTAGTATCACGATAAAAAACCGAGGTATTCTTAGAATAAATTGTAATGCCCCGTTCTTTTTCCAGGTCATTACTATCCATGCTAATATCACTATCAGTCATGCCGGTCTGACGCATTAAAGCATCGGTTAAAGTTGTTTTACCATGATCAACGTGAGCGATAATGGCGATATTCCGAATTTCCATAAGATAAAAATAAAGATAAAAATGAATCCGACAAAATGCCAGAAATAAAAAAATTACGTATCCGACGTAATTTTTCATTAAGTCCTTATCATATTAATCATTTTTTTAAAAATAGTCAAGACGTTGCCCTTATTTACTCCTTTTTCCTCTTAACTGCCCGCAAGCTGCGTCAATATCGGAACCAAAACTTAAACGCACGGTAGCCGCCACACCATTATCATCCAGAACTTGTTTAAAATCATCTATCCGTTCCCTGTCTGAAGACTGAAATTTACCACCGGCTTCATTATAAGGAATAAGATTAACTAAATATAAAGGCTGAGACATTAAATTTGCTAATTCATAAGCATCTTCTTCGCTGTCATTCACGCCTTTTATCATTAAATACTCAAACATCACGCGACGACCAGTCTTAGTAATATAATTATCAACCGCTTTAAAAATATCTTTCAGGCTATATTTATTAGCCACTGGCATAATTTGACGACGCTTATCATCAGTGGTGGCATGTAAGGAAATAGCCAAATTAATTTGTATCTTCTCGCCCGCCAAACGTTTAATACCTTCAGTAATACCAGCCGTAGAAACCGACATTCGTCGTGCTCCAATATTTAAAGTTTCCGGATTGTTTAAGGATTTAACCGCCTTGATAAACTCTACATAATTTAAAAACGGCTCACCCATGCCCATGAAAACAATATTATCTATTTTTTCTGTCTTATCGACCAAACCCTTAGCTTCCAACTTTAAATAACGCGCCCAAAAAAGTACTTGCATTACTATCTCTTCTGCTTTTAAATTACGACGAAAACCGGCTTGTCCGGTAGCGCAAAATGAACAACGCAAAGGACAACCGGCCTGAGAAGAAACACAAACGGTATTGCGTCCTATTTTTTCAGCAGTAGAACGAACCGAAGCCGAGCTTTTCCCTTTTTGACGAATTAAAACAGTTTCAATTTCTTGGCCATCCTCTAAAGTTATTATGGCTTTATCACTAGAATTTCCCGAGGAACTTTGCAAAATTTCCGCGTCAATTTCTAAGGGACATTCTTCTTGTAATCTGTCCCGTAAAGTTTTAGGCAAATTAGAAGCTTCATCCCAATTAGAAATATAATCTTGCCAAAGAAATTTATTAACCTGAGCGTAACGATATTTAGGTTCGTTGGCCAGGACTTTTGATAAATTAGATAAATTCATATTATTTCTTTTTTAAGACTATCTTAATTATCTCCGCCCGCGCCGAGGTACGCATCGGCGGACCCCAAGTTCCGGCGCCACCATTAACAATTAAATTAAAATTTCCCTCTTGGAAAAACCCGTAACCATAACCATGGTGCGCCCACTTAGTTAAAAAGTTATAGGGAAACATTTGCCCGTCATGAGTATGGCCGGATAATTGTAGATCAATTCCCACCTTTTTAGCAAGCGGGATATTACGCGGAGCGTGAAAAAGCAGAATGCTAGCCCGACCGGCACTATAACCAGTTTGTTTTAAGATTGCCTCCTCTAAATCAAAATCATTATCAAAAGAATAATTAATGCCAATAATTTGCAAATTATCAACCACGACCATCTTATTATCTAAAATTGTTACCGGGTTATCCGCTAATAATTCTTTAACGCGGTTAAAACCGAGATATAAATCATGATTACCATAACTATAGTATATACCGCGTGGTGCTATAAGTTGTTTAAAAGGATGATTTAACCAAGAAAACTCAGCCTCCATGCCGTCAAATAAATCTCCGGTAATAAAAACTGCCTCTGGCTTTAAAGCATTGGTTTGATTAATTAAACGAGCAAAAAACTTTTGACGATAAACAGCCCCCAAATGAACATCGGAAATTTGTACCACAACCTTGTCCCACCAGGCTTCCGGTAAATCTTTAATGAATACTTCATGCTCACGCACTGTCGGTACTAAAGCGTTATAAATTCCGAAGATTGATAAGGCTAAAGCACCGCCAAAAAATATAATATTTAATAACCAAGGCGCCGCATAAAAATTAAAATATGGACCGACAACCTTAAGAACAATCACGACAAAAATAGACAAGCAGAGGTTGGCAAATAAACCCAACCAAAAAACAGACATAACATAGTAAGAACGAAGAAACCAATTATCTCGTCTGTGAATTAAATAAGCAGAGGCAAAAATACTAAAAAAAAGTACAGTCATCACAATTCCGAGCGCTAATTGACCACCGGCGGAAGTAATGTAAAAAAATCTTAAACTGACATACCATAGTAAGGCATGCCCGAATAAAAAACTAAGCAGAATAAAGGCGAACGAGATAAGCTGCATCATATAAAACCGGAACTTAAAAAAACAATTAACTTATTAAATCTGACTTGTAAATATAATTCTCGGAACGATTCATCACTTTCCTTAAAATCTTTACCGCCGCCACCGGATAGTCGCCCACCGCCGTTTCGTCCGAAAGCATAACCATATCAGCGCCGTCAAAAACGGCGTTAGAAATATCCGACACCTCCGCTCGCGTCGGATGAGGATTTTTAATCATAGAAGTCATGACCTGGGTAGCAATAATCGCCGGTTTACCCTGCCAATGAGCATGACGAACTAAATTTTTCTGGATAATCGGCAAATCTTCAATCGGCACTTCAATACCCAGGTCACCACGCGCTACCATAATAATATCAGACGCCTCAATAATCTTATCAATATTTTTTAACGCCAAGGCTCTTTCTATTTTAGAAACTATTTTTACCTTGCTCTTCGCTCCCAATAAATTACGCAAATGAAGAACATCATCATCATTCTGCACAAAGGATAAGGCCACATAATCCATCCCCTCCCGTAAGCCAAATTTAACATCTTTAATATCTTTAGGAGTTAAACCACCCTTCTTGATATGTGTATAAGGGACATTAATACCTTTGCGGGATAGTAAACGTCCACCAATTACAACCTGAGCGGTAATAATTTTATTTTTTACTTCTTTAACTAATAATTCTATCATCCCGTTGCCAAAAAATAGGGGGTGGTCTTTTTCAATGTCTAAATATAAATCCGCATTATCAATGGGAATAACACCACCAGGCTGATAAGCTTTACGAGAATAAGAAAATTGATACACTTCTTTTTCCTTAAATAACAGTCCTTCTGTTGGTAAAACTCCAACTCTAATACGCGGCCCCTGCAAATCTAACATTAAAGCAACGTGTCGCTCATGATGATGTCTATTAAAACTCTTAATTACTTTCGTAATTTTTTTATACTGATCGTAAGTGGCATGCGAAAAATTTACTCTCACTACATCCACTCCCGCTTCTAAAATAGCGAGTAACTGCTCCGGTGCCTCCGTTTTCGGTCCTATTGTAGCAATAATCTTAGTTGTCATAAGTAAATAAATTCAAAATTATTTATTAATTATAAAGGAAAAACTGGCTTTAGACAAGATTTAGAAAAAATAAGCTTAAATACTAATAATACTGATATTGACGCATCATAAAATTTATGAGACGATTAATTTAATTCAACGAACTAATTAATAGTACATTTCACAATATCCATAACCTATAGGAGGAAATATGGAAAAAGATATTTATATAGTTGTTCATGGCGAAGTTCAATCACTTAAGATGGATCCCATCTTAAGCCAGAACGGAATTATGAATCTGGAAGCAATGCCAAAAACATTACTACCCGAAGTTCCCTCAAATGTAATATCGGGTATTGGAACCCGTTATGGAGAAACGGCGGAGTTGCTTGATCTGGATATTACCGCTTACAATCCACTATGCGGTACAATATTTTACTTAGAGTCCATTTCCCCTGATTCAATATATAGCTTAGAATACGAAGGAAAAAAGTTAATGGTTCCAAGAACAGAGGCATTCCTACAATCTCTACCAAATGAGACCGTACTAATAGCAGACAAAATATTTCTGCTAGGAATACTAGAAATAAAGCCAGAAAATATTAAAGATGGTAACGTTTTTAAAATCACTTTATCATCTCTATCATCAGCCCTCTTTGGTGTTGAAAATACTCAATATGATATCTCGAATGTAGAGCTAATTTTCAGTCCAATAACAACGACAGCACCATGGTAACGTTTTCACAAAGCTGTTTTCTTATCCCAAGAAAGCAGCTTTTTTAATACTATTTTTTAGTACCACGTAAACTGGCCAGCAACTTCTGATAAAATTCCAAATTATTTAAACTGGCTAACTTATGACCCAAGGGTTCCCTCATCCGGAACAGATGATGTAAATAAGCCCGCGAATGTTTTTTTAACTCCGTTAAGCGACTCCCTTGATTAATAGCCAAAAAATCTTTAGCAAAACGAGAGTTATTAATATTAACATGGCTATAATTTAATTTCTGACCGCTAATTAAAGCTTTATCAGAAACAAATAATTTACCGTGCCGACCTTCACGTGTCGGAATAACACAGTCAAACATATCCCAGCCCATCTGAGCGCAACGAAAAATATCTTCCGGCGTACCAATACCTAAAGCAAAGCGTAAGGCGTTAACAGGAATAAAATTTGCCGTGCGACTTAGAGCCTCTTCTAAAAAATTACCGTCTTTATCTACCGGTCGCGCCCCAAAACCGTAACCGTCAAAACCAATAGCGACTAATTCCTTAGTGCAACGCTCACGTAAATCTATTTCCGCGCCACCCTGAATAACCGCGAATAAAAGTGGTCGCTGACGACCGGATAACTTTCTTTTTTTTATTTGTTTATTATATTCTTGCTTGCAGCGCTTAGCCCAAGCAATAGTTCTGTCTACCGCTTTTTCCAAATCAGGACGAGAAAAATCGTTCGGGGGACAATCATCCAAACAAACCATCATATCCACGCCTAAATCAAACTGAATTTGAATAGATTTCTCCGGGCTTAATTCGTGACGAGAACCGTCTAACGGTGACTTAAACACAACCTTATCATCGCCAATCTTCCCCATTTTTTTATTCTTGTGAATCAAGGAAAAAACCTGAAAACCACCGGAATCCGACAATAAGGGGCCGGACCAATTCATAAACTTATGGACCCCACCGGCCCGCTTAATGACTGCTAAACCGGGTTGTAAATATAAATGAAAAGTATTAACCACTAAAGCTTCGGTGCCGGTGCGTGTTACCGCCTCATTGTCCGTTAACTTCACAAAGCCCCTAGTAGCATCCGGCATGAAAAAAGGCGTAGCTAATGAACCGGACTTTATTTTTAATAAGCCGTGCCTAAGTCCCGCCTTGCTGGTTTTAATAACTTTAAACATAAATAATTTATCTGAATGTCGCCGATAATTCTAACCGATAACTTCTTAACGAACTACGCCTGAGTTACTTAAGTTAGCAATATCATCGTCTTCCAACTTTGTGGTTTTAGAAGTAATTTTTTTAGTAATAGTTCCCTTCGTTTCCGTATCCAAAGCGCTCACAATAGAGCCAGGTGATAATATCAGAATCTTATTACGATCGTTATCGCTTGGTATAATACTAATACCGAATTCGGCATCAACTCGGTAAACTGAAACCGGCAAACGACCAATTTCCCAAATTACCTGACGACTAGCTTCATCATAATATAAACTACCGACATTAGTCATATTATTGTTATTCCAAGATACATAGGATGGCAACGTAAAGACCACGCGCGTCTCGCTTAACTCATGCAAATTATTTTTCACGGTCCAGTAGACTTTAAAACTGGTCTGCACGCCAACTTCCGGCGGCAAAGGACCGGAGCCAACCGGAATATTATCGCTATTAAAATAACGAATTTCTTCCTGCAAAGACAAGTCACTATTTAAACGACTAGTCACAGTATTACTGATATTATCATGGCTCTTAGCGACCTGATTATTAATACCATATTGTCCGTAAGAAACAAGCGTTAAATCCTTAGCAATGTCACTATCTTGAAAAGAGCGTAACTTCAAACTGAAGTCAATTGCCCCTTCCGCTCCAGGCTTAATCTCCGCTAAGGCCGGAATTTCATTTTTAGTCCAAATAATACTATTACTCTGCACATCACCTTTATTAACATCCGCTAAAGACTCCCAATTTAACATCTCTCCCTTCAACACAGCCATAATCACCACATCTTTAAAAGTATTTATACCATGGTTAACATAAGTTAAAGAATAATTTAAGGACTGCCCGGAATTTAAATCACCGTCATTTTTAGAATCATTCAGTAACATGGTTAGATTCAAATCACTATTCACTAACTCTGGCTTTAAACTTTTTTCCCAAAAAGTATAAGATTGACCATCTTCTAGTTTCTTTTCCAAACGAACTTTAATTTCCAAATTATCAGCTTTTTGCTTAACCCGATAAGTTAAAGGAATTTCTTGGCGGCCCATTTCTTGACTTAAACCGCTCACCTGCCAACTAGCGCCACCAATCTTAGTAACCGTTAATTTTTTAGTGGAAGTAGCTGAGGCGTCGACACTTGTATCGGACGTTACTACGGACGCACTGGCGTCAGCAGGCACAGAAAAACTGATATTAAAATCACCCAAGCGATTATCTTCAATATTATAGATAACTAAACCCATGTCATTATCTTGATTGATAAAGGCCGTCGCGGAATAATTTAAATCAACCTGAAAACCCGGACCACTTAAGATTGTGGAAGCGGATGATTCTTTTTTGAATTCGCTAGTCAAACCACTGGGTAAATAACTTAAACGAGAAAAAATTACCGCTACCGAATCAGGTGGCGCAATCAAACGACCGGTAACAGTCAAGGTAGCACTGGCACCAGGCGCCATATCTGACAAATTCCAACCATAATTACCGCTAGTGGCCGCTGGAGAGGCAGAAGTTATAATAAAACTATCAGGATACTGTAATTCCAAGTGTACCTGAGACAAAGAATACTTCGTCGGATTATAATAAGTAATTTCATAAGAAAACTCTTCTCCGGCTAAAATTTTATCTGGGGCCTTCACTTGAAGTTCTAAGCCGTTAACATTGTTAGTACCACTCCAACCGTACCAATATAATAAATATCCCGCACCAACTACAATCAATAACAGAACCAGGCGACGCAATAAGCGACCAAAAAATCCGAGACGTTTTTTAACATTCATTTTTTGAACATTAATTTTTGCACCATTCTTACCGCTATAAATCTCTGCCAAATTAGAATCAACCTCTTGTTCATGTACTTCCCTTTTCATAACTCGTTCAAAAACCGCCACCTCCGTCTCACTAGGCACCGGTCTTTCCACGAATGAAGATAAACTAGAGTCAACAGCGCGACCGACGCGCAAGACTCTTTTGATTTTTTTTATTTTAGACATATATTTATATTAACGGCTTTGATTTTTTTGTACTAAAATTGACCAATAGCGATCTCGTGATAACGAACTATTAACATCCCAACCCGTAGCGGAACCACTTAGATCCATCGGGTAACGCCAAAATATCGTATCCGCCTCGGGTAAAATTAAACGACTAGAAAAATTATCGGCAGATGCGCCCGGTTGTTTTTGGACCAAAAGCGAATAAGGAAATAATTTAACAGCCTTGGGATTCAGCCAAGAATTAAGACGTTTTAACCAACTATCAGAGCTAATTGAGTCAAAAAAATTAAAAGGTAGGCGATAAGTTATACTAACCGTCGCCGTTTCTCCCGGATCTAACATTAACCAGTTAGCAAAAACCGTCTTATTATTTTCTTGATATATTTTAGTGCCGCTACTAACATCAACTTTAGCCGCATTTTCTGCCACTAGGCGCGGACTCAGTGACATGCCGGTGTCAGGACGATTTTGTAAATATTTAGCATCCGGAACACGCCAGCCGGAACTTGATAAAAGTTCACTGCCAGCCGGAACATAAACACGCAACCAATCAACATTGCGCACTCCGGTTAAAACAGTACCCTTAACACCAGGATGCCGACGCGTAATTTTTACAGTATTAATAATAGTGCCATCCGCCGCTACCTCGCTTAAAAGCTCTACGTCCTCTTGTATTAAACGATCAGTTTTTTGGCCGGCAATATTAGTATTAACAACCAATAAGTAATCTTTGTCAGTATTAGCCACCACCCCGGCCCAATTACGATCACTGGCCGCCGACTGCAAAACCGGATCATTAAAATACATCAAAATCTGTTTACCGGCCAAATTATTATCAAGCAATGCAATAATATTCACTAAATTATCCGGTGTTAATTTCTGGGGCAGAATTTCTAAAATTTTAACTAATAAATCGCCAATGATTTTTTTTGGTTTATTATCGGGGTTAACATCTAAATTTTGTTGCAAAGGCAAATCAGTCATGACTACAGCCGAGCTGGTTGGCAAACCGGCCACCGCCACCGGATTTTCTATGACTAAATTAGACTGTTCGGTGATCATCTGTACGGTTTGCCAAAAATTATCAGAGTCAATAGTTAGGCCATACTCCAAGTTTAAATCAATCGGTCCGGTTATTTTTAACAAATCTTCAATAACAGTCGGGGTCACACTAATAACACCATCCACACTCGGACCATCACTCTTACTATAAAACCACATTAAATTCTGCGCCGTAGTGGGCCAGTCTGGCCACCAATTAGCATCCCAAAAATGCCAGAGTGTATTGACTAACCAAAGAGGCTCCGGAGCCGCTACACGCACTTTCAAGCCTCCCTCCGTATCATAAGCTCCACCACCCGGCACTTCTAAATTACGTATTTTTCCGTCTCGCAAATCAATTAAAGCATAACTACCCAGAAAACCACCACTCGCCCGTAATTCAGCATTATTTTGAAAAACTACCAGATAACGCTTATCGCTACTTAGACCCAGCACTTCTTTTAATTTTTGTGCCGTTAAAACCAAACCCGATAAATTATCCGACAAAGCAGTGCTTTGATTTTTTAAAGTTAAAAATTTATTGTGATAAGCCTTCGGCAAATTATTCAAATTAATATCATCCAAACATTTTTTTAAAGATGTGGCATCGGCACCCGCTTGCTGCCCATACACTAAAAAATTATCCAAAGAACCAGAAAAATCTTCCTGCTGACCATTGAACAAACTGTCGGCAGCCAGAACTAAATTACTTCCCAAAGACGAAGCGAGTGTACCGGCTTGCAAAAATTTCTTGCTTTCGGCCGCTAATTTAAATTTAGGATTATCGGATAAAGTGGCTAAAGATAAAATAGAACTGTTTATTGCGCTTAAATCCTCTTGCGCCGCTAAAAAATTGGCACCAGCGGCTTGAAATTCTGAATCGGCATTTTTAAAATTACGCTGCGAAGCCGAGTTAGCGGCCGTCAACAAATTATTTAGTGCTAACTCCGAACGATTACTAATCTTAGCCGCCAATGTAGATAAATTTCCCAAAGGCCAATAGAGCGCCAATTGAAAAGGTAAAATAATACACAATAAAATTAAAACAAAAGCCCAAACAGAAGACTTATAAAACTTATTTGTCCGGGAATTATTGGCATGAACAACCCGAGCACTAAACAAATTTTCTTGACCGCGAACAAAACCAAGCCAGGGATGTTTGCGGCGACGAGGTGATTTTATTTTCTTGGAAAAAATTCCTGAGAGACTAAACCAGCTAAATTTATTAACCTTTTTCTTAGCTTTAGCACGAGGCAACAAATTTTGGGCTGTCATTAAAAGTTGTTTAGGGGGTCGTATTGATACTTTAAAAACGCCAGTCGACTTCTTAAAAAAATTTTTAACAATATAGGCCAGCTTAAGCTGAACCAATTTTAAATCTGGTCGCCACATTTTTTGCCGAGATTTAATATCTTTAACAATTACTTTTTCTTGTCGCCTTAAATCCACGACAAAATTAGAGAAACGCTCTCGTTCCGCTTCCACTAATCCAAATTTTTCATTCTTTATATTAGACATTTTTTTTCAAAATTTCTTGATATACCTGAAGTGTTTCATTGGCACATTGCCACCAATTATATTTTTTTACTTGCTCACGTCCTTTAGCAATTAAATTATCTCGCTGTTCTGGATTATCCAAAACTAAACGAACTTTAGCAATCATGTCAGCTTGATCATCAGGATTAAAATACAGGGCGGCCGAGCCTAGAACTTCCGGTAAAGAAGCTCGGTCGGAGCTAACTACGGGACAGCTTCTAGCCATAGCCTCTAAGGGCGGCAGACCAAAACCTTCATACCAAGAAGGAAAGATATAAAGACTCGCTTCCACATATAAAATTTCTAATTTCGCATCAGGCACATAGCCCGGAAAAATAACGGCACAATTACGATTTCCTTGCTGCCAAAGGTTCAGAGCCGCCGCCGTTTGACGCAATCGTTCATAAAAATAATCCATTTTACCAACCATAACTAAATGTAATTCCGGCCGTTCTAAATGCAAAACACTAAACATTTTTAGTAAGGCCTCCAAATTCTTATGGGGATAAGCATTGCCGACATACAACAAGAACTGTCGCGGAATATTATATTGAGTCAAGATTTCTTCGCTATCTAATTTAGCGACAAATAAGGAGTCACGACCTTTAGCAAGATTAGCCGCTCCTTCGTAAGTAACAATTATTTTTTGTGGTTTAATGCCAAATTTTTTAATAATGTCCGTCTTAGTAAATTCCGACACCGTAATTATTTTTTGAGCGCGAAGTAAGGCAATAAAAATCACTAGACGATAAGCAAAATTCTTTAAATAATAAAAAAGATAATTACGAGTCGTAGCGCGCACGGTCGGGAAATGAGTTAAAATTAAATCATGTACCGTTAAAACAAATTTAACCGGAGTAAAAAGTGGCACATTAAAATGAAGAAAATGCACCAAGTCCAAATTAGCACGCCAAAGACGATAGGGCATCACAATCTGCTCTGACCAAGAATACCAAGCACATGATAATTTAACTTTAGTGACTTGCGGACTATCAATTATGAATTCATCAAAATTATCCGGACTAAGGAATATAATATAATGAAAAGGGGCACCTTGCTCCTCTCCAATAATCTTTATAATATTATCTACCACCTCTTGCGTATAACGACCCAAACCCTTGCCGGCTGGACCGTAGAAGCGGGCATCAATTCCAATCCGCATAATTTATATAAAAGGCAAATTAGCCGGCGGCGCGCTTTGGGGAGTATCTAAATTCTCCGCAAATGTTTCTTCCGGTCTTAATATTTCTTCTAGATCTTTATTATGACTAGACTTATCCTCTGTCACGTCATGGTTATTATTCTTCCCAAAAATATCCGACGACTGTTCAATATTAAACTCGGCTAAAGGTAAAGCGGCTGGTGCATCGGCTTTACGTCCCGGCGCTTTTTGCATCATCGCCGCCTTAACGTTAGCTTCCACCGGGAAATGCCACATTGTTGCTAGTTCCTCCACATTATATAAACCAGGGAGACGACCGCGACCATCAGAACGCAGTTTATAAGCTTGAAAAATTTTACGTTTTTTTGATTCAACGCGTTGATTAGTAAAAAAGTATTGTGCTTTAGTCATGGTAAAGTCTAAATCTGGCTTCATGTTATTAAGATCTAGAGAAGCAAACTGTTTCATATAACCCACCATACCATTAGCCACCTTCGCATTATTTTTTACTTCCCTCTTCGCGATATAAACCATTCTAAATTTAGCTTCAAAACCAATTTTAGAAGCTTTTATCTGTATTCCTTCCACCTTTCTTTTCTCATCCGGAGTTAAATCCATCATAGTCTTGGGTTTATCCTCCTTCTTATCCTTGGCCTCAATATCACCCCAAATAGAATAAACCACTTCACTTAGTTCTCCCATCCACTCCACAATTTTAGAGCCCAAGCCTGCCTTATACTTGACTTTACGACCAAAAATTTTATTAATTTCTTTTTCCGATTCTTTTACCCAGTCAAAACCGGTAGGGATAAGAATAGTCTGAAACCAAAAATATTCACCTTGACGCAAAGAACCGCAAAGGTCCATTAAACTGGCCATAGGATCTTTAAACTGCGTCTCGCTCGGCCCCATGGTATGCTCAAATTCTTGATAACATTTTATAGGATAAACCGATGATTCTTTTTGATGAAATTCGGTACCCCAAATATCATATTCTTCATCCGGTAAATTTTCTGGCAGATTCTCAATATAATCATCAACCTCAGAGATTTCCGCGTCCGGATACTGAGAATAGACCGAGGACTCCACTAAATTACGAAATTCTACCGGCGTCCAAATCAAAAACTGAGTATAACCTTCCAAGCTCACAATCTCGCAACTAAAAGCCTTTTGATATTTGCCTTCAAACCATTTTTCAAAAAAATTGACACTACCGTGCGCTCCGGACAAATAAGTAAACATATTCTCTACCGCCTTAGGGGACTGCTCATTACCACGCGGAATATCAATCGCTAACAGCACGCTTTTATGAGTATTATTCCATTGATTACGTAACCAAAAAAGATAAACGTCTCTAACGCCAATTAAAAATATGGCAGCCAAAATTAACCAGCCGATGTTATAAAAAAAGACCCAAAACATCTCATCGGCTGGTAAGGCAAAAAATTGATTAAAGACGGCAGTATTAATAACAATATCCATATAAAATATAAGTCTATTTTAACACAAAAAACCGAAAAAATAAAATCCGACGCGCTTAACGTCGGATTTCTGATAATTTTATTTTAAGTGGGACTAAAATCTCACATTAACACTAATATTTTACTTGGCCCATTCCTTTAAACCGTAGGTACCGCGACCAACTAAATTATAACGCTCATCCAAAATCAATTCATTATGAACCGTAGCAGCATTAGCCTCTTTGCGATCAAATTTCATTTCATTAATTTTTTTGGCAATATCGGTAAAGTGAAGCGGTTCGCCCGAATGTTTAAGGATTAAGTAGATTTTATCATTAACGGTTTTAGGTTTTACTTCCCCCCAATGAGACATCCCCCATTCACCATATTTATTTTGTTCTAAGGTTTTAATAGCCTGAATCAAAGAATAAAGGGTTTTATTGCCATTAATTATTTCCGCTTTATCAGCAAATAATTGGCTTTTAAAAATTGAACTGATATCAGCCAAAGAATCAGCGGCCATCTTAGGTGTATTTTTTAAATAAGAACCTAGCTGTTTTAACATTAATAAAATTTCATCGGTAGAGAGGGTCTTACTAGTACTCTGTAGCTTCTTTAATAAATCTGAAGCTAACTCCTCCAAGTGACTGACATCACCATTCTTTTTCTTCACGGAAGAACTAAAATTCTCAGAGTCTTCTACTAACTCTAAATGATCATCTAATAATTTAGAAATCAAGAAATCAAAATGGTTACGATAAATTTTACGACGAGTCTCATAGTCGGGATGATTATGGTCCAACGAACTATTAATTTCTAAACAAATGACAGTTAAAATATCTAAAAGATAATTGCGACCCATCAAACCACCATGATCCGCTAATAGACCATGTACCACGTCTTTTAAGGTCTGTACTGAGCTCTCTAGTTTATCCAATTTTTTTATTTTTTTAATGCTAGCTGATTCAATCTGACGAACTCTTTCTCTGGTTAACTGATGCAAATTACCAATTTTTTCCAGAGTTTCTCCCTTGTCGCCTTTAAGTCCAAAACGACGAGTCAGAATATCTTTCTCTCTATCCAAAAGATCCACAAACAAGGATTCCACAATCGTAATGGCATCTAAACGAGCCAATTCTTCTGATTTTCGTTCCTTAATTATATCTTCTAATGTATTATCCATATTAACTTGAAATAAACCCTAGACTTAGCCATTGAGTAATTTTTTGACTAATAAATTTAACAAACGAGAGAAAAATATACTTCTTCTTCCCTCGTTAATCTTGAATATTTTAGATATTAAAAACAAAATTTAAGACATCCTCAACTTATCACATTATTTTATATTAGTCAACACTTTACGATAGTTTTACGATAGCGAAAAATATAAATATATTCTTTTAAGAGAAACTGCTCTAATATTAAAGAAAAAATAAAAAGCAAGCCTATACGAAAGGCAATAAAGACCCTGTTGACAATGTTTTCATTTTTCCAGTTTTTAATAAACAAATAGTGTTGATTACGAAAAGACCAAACTCTAATTTGTCGACTTTTGTTTCGACGATTAGACATAAAGGTGCCTAAACCAAGTTTAGCTGAAGACGCGGTGCGGTCATGATAAATAATAGAGTCAGAAACTGTCATTGACTGATAACCGGCCTTAGTCAGGCGATAAGCCAAGTCGCAATCTTCTTTATACATAAAAAAATTCTCATCAAAATATTGCCGTTCCCTCTCTACTCCAGGGCTCATTGCTTCTAAGCCATTAGGAACAAAAGAAATATCCGACAAAGCCTTAGTACGAAATAATCCGGCCGCCCCGCTTGGTCCCAGAATCGTTAATTTTTTTAAACTGCCCCGAGTCGCGTCTACAAACTGCTCTACATTTTCACCTTGCCCTAAATCAAAAAATTGTAAACCCGGCTTTATAGCTATTCCCAAGGTATCTATAATATCAGTTTTTTTCTTTCCCCCCGCAAAGTCCCAACGCAAAATTGTCGGCGCCGTAGCAGCTAATCCAGAATCATTTTCTAAAGACGCCAAAAGACTAGAGATAGAATCCGGCTCTAAAAGCGTATCGGGATTAATAACTAAAAAATATTCCGCCTCGGTAGTTAAGGCGGAACGAATTAAAATATTATAAGCGCGACTAAAACCTAAATTTTTTTCCTGCGTTAAATACTGGATAGGACTATGCGGACTAAAACCCAGTTCCCCGCGATTAAAACTTTCAATAATTTGCTGATTTTGCTTGTCGCCCGATTCGCTATTATCAAAGACAGTAATTTGATGCTGAGAAGGCGACAAAAAATTTAAAGCCAACTCTAAACTAGCTAAAAAATCCGGCAAATAACGGGCGGTTAATTTCGAATAAGTTAAAAAACCAATAGCTAACTTCATATTTAAATAACCATCTTGGGCGCTATCTTTTCTTTAGCCAGTGTCTGCGCCTTGAATAAACTGTCAAATGTCCCCGCATCCAACCATTCGCCCTTAACTAGCGCCACTGATAACTCATCTTTCTCTAAATACCAATTATTAACATCGGTAATTTCTAGTTCACCACGCGCACTTGGTTTCATATTTTTCACAATATCTTTAACGCGTTTATCATAAACATACAAACCTGTTACAGCATAATCACTCAAATATTCTTGCGGTTTTTCTACAATCTTTTCTGCCTTTAGCTTATCATCAAACTTCACGACACCAAAACGTTCCGGATCTGAGACTTGCTTAGCAAAAATCTTAGCGCCGCCTTTAAAGCTCTTAATTTCTTCGGCAAAATAATCCTCAAAGATATTATCACCTAAAATCATAGCGACATCATCATTATCAATAAAGTGTTCCCCGATAAGAAAAGCCTGGGCAATGCCCTCGGGATGATCTTGAATTTCATAAGTAAAAGTAACCCCAAACTCCTTCCCGGAACCGAGCAAATTAAGGTAATCACCCGCCCTTTCCGGCGCTACGATAATCAAAATTTCCTTGATACCGGCCTGGATCAAAGTATTTAAGGGATAATAAATCATCGGCCGATGATAAACCGATAATAATTGTTTGCTGGTAATTTTTGTTAAGGGGCGCAAACGAGTGCCTGAGCCACCTGATAAAATTATTCCTTTCATATAAATTGCTAAGCCACTGGAATGCAGCTGGTATTAATAAATGATTATTTATTTTCTCAAATATTCTTGCAAGGCCTCTTCCCATGATCGCATTTTTTTGACTTTAGTATTTTTTAAAATAGAAAATTTGGGACGACGGGCCGCTCGCAAGAGATTTTCACTACGCACAGCTCTAATCGGGGCAGTAATTTTTTTTAAACGAAAGAGTTCTTTCACAGCGTCATACCAAGTTACCGGGCCCTGATTAACCAAATGATAAACACCATAGGGTTTTTCTAGTTCCCATAATTGTCGTGTAGCTAGGGATAAATCCGGAGTATAGGTAAAGCAACTTAGCTCCTCATTAACAACCGTAAGCTCTTTTTTATTCTGAACCAAATCAAGCATGATGTCAAAAAAACTGGGCTTAGCTTGCGGACTGGAACCACGCGGTCCAAACAGCTTAGAGGTTCTAATTAAATAATATTTTAAACCTGACTCAACGCGACGTAAGATCTCTTGTTCGCCCTGGAACTTACTTTCTCCGTATTTATTAACCGGATTAGGCGTGTCCTCTTCCGTGAAGAATGTTTTATCCTCTGTTCCGGAAAAGACATAATCCGTAGAATAATGAATGAGGACAGCTTTCTGTTCAACGGCAATATCAGCCAATAAACCAGGGAAATAGGCATTTAATTTCATGGCTAACTCATACTCTTCCTTGTTTTCGCATTGATCAACGGCATTATAAGCGGCGGCATTAATAATAATATTTGGCGCTATTTCCCGTACCTTGCTAATTAAAACCTTAAAGTCTAAAAAATCTAAATCTTCCCTGTCTAAAGACACGACTTCATAATTCCCCGTTAACGATTTAGTTAATTGGGTGCCAAGATTACCTTGACCGCCGAGAATAAGAATTATCATATAATATTAGTATAGCAAATTTTAGAAATAAAAAAGAATATTATAAAAAGACTGCCAAAAAACAGTCTTTTTTATTGAAATAAACTATTAATAATTTAGATCTTATTTATCTGCCCACTCCACCCCTTGACGAACTAAAAGCTCTTCCGCTCGTTCCGGTTCGGCCATAATCTCCTTCACTACTTTTTCTAAACGAACCCCCTGTGAGCCCTTAACTAATATAACATCACCGGCTTTTATCCTGTTCTGTAAAAATTGGCCGGCTTCAGCCGCTTTATCAAAATAAAAAATATAATCATCGGCTAAACCAGCCTCGGTAGCACCACGAATAATATCGCGAGAACGTTCCCCGACAGCAATCAAATGACTAACACCATTTTTAACAATTGCTTCACCTAAGCGACGATGCCCTTCTTCAGTATAAGAACCAATCTCCAACATATCACCCAAAACGGCATATTTAGTAGCGTTATCCTCCACTTGAATTTTCCCTAAAATTTTTACAGCCGCTATGGCTGACTCCGGCGAAGAGTTATAAGTGTCATCAATAATAAAACTATGTTTCACGCCAGCGAGAATATTCATGCGCCCCTTAGGCAAATAGAAATTACGTAAGGCATTAGCAACGTCAACCAAGTTCATATCAAAATAAATAGCCACGGCAGCCGCAGCTAAAGCCGCATAAATAGAAGTCTCAGATAAAACATGATCCATAAAGACCGGCACGATAGATCCACGATAATTCATCTTAAAATTAATTCCGGCTAACTCGTAATTCCCTTTATTAAAATTATAAACTATATCTTGGGCTCTTAAATCCGCCCCCTCTTGCAGGCCATAAGTCAAAACCTTAGCCTGACTAGCCGAAACCATGCTTCGACTTAATTCATTATCATAATTCAAAATCGCTAAGCCTTGACTATTCACACTCTCAATTAAAATTTGCTTCTCTTTTTTAATATTCGCCACCGCACCAAAATATTCCAAATGCGAATAGCTAACACCCGTCACCAGACCCACGGTAGGCGAAACAATAGAAGTAAGATAAATCATATCGCCGGGACGATCTACTCCCATTTCTAAAATTAAGACCTGCGGATAATTTTTATCCTTAATTAAAATCAAAAACAAGGCCCGCCAAAAAATTAAAAACCAAACCCATAAATTACGTCCTGCCGAAGTAGCGCCAATGATCGTTAAAGGTAAACCAATTTCATTATTATAATTCTTTTGGCTCATTCTTACCGAATGCGAATCTTCTAGCACTTTATAGATCGCTTCCTTAGCACTAGTTTTACCTAAAGAACCGGTTACACCAATAATAGTCGGGTGATATCTTTTAAGTATCAAACGAGCCAAAAATTTTAATTTTTCTCCAAGAATTTTTCTCATAATTACCTAGACTTTTATTATTTACGTGTTTTTGGTACCTGGTAGTATTTAAGCATATAGTCAGCAATCTCCGTCCATAACGGTAAAGCCGAACCCTCAGCATATGTTACGTCTTTAGGGGCATCAATCTTCGTTAACATCACAAAAGCCGGATCCTCAATAGGGGCAATACCAATAAAAGTATGGATGTAGTCGTTAGCACTATAGCCGCCACGATTGGCTACTTGCGCCGTACCAGTCTTGCCACCGATATAATAACCATCAATATAAGCTTTCTGGGCATGACCGCTTTCTACCACATTAACTAGCATGGCTGACATTGTGGCGGCAGTTTTACTGCTTATTACCGGACGCACGGCTTTAGGCAAAACTGTCTCCCGCTGACCGTCCCGAATAATCGCTTCCACTACATAAGGCTTCATTAAAACACCGTGATTAGCAATAGCTTGATAAGGCATAATCATCTGTAGCGGTGTGGCGGCAATTCCCTGACCAAAAGAAGCGGTAGCCGCGTCAATTTCCTTGACGTTGGAACCCAATAAATTATTAATGTTACCGCTACTCTCAGCACCGAGTTCAATACCGGTCTTCTCGCCAAAACCATAATTCTTCACATAATCGGCGAAGGTTTTAGTCCCTGCTTGATGCATAGCAAAAATAGCACCGGTGTTAAGAGAATATTCCAAAACAGTATTCATATCTACCACACCATGCGGTCCGTGCGTAGAAAAATCAGCATTGCGAATCGGCTTGTTCCAACCCTTAATCATCATCTCGCCGGGATCAGTATAAGTGGTAGAAGGTAATATTTTATCTTTATCAATAGCAATAGATAAGGTGACTGTTTTAAAAACCGAACCAGGCTCATATTGATATAATATCGCCGGATTATTATAAACACTAATATCCTCAACTTCACTATAATTATTAGGATCAAAGGTCGGCTCGGAACACATAGCAATAATAGCCCCAGTCTGCGGATTCATAACAATAACCGAGCCACCAGTAGCGTCATGTTTTTTCACCGCTTCTTTTAATTTTTGACAAGCAACAAATTCCACATTCCGATCAATAGTTAAGACTAAGTCCGAACCATCCACCGGTTTAACATACTCCCTATTATTAACGATGATAGTCTTACCGCCAGCGCTTTTCTCTGATTTCAAGGAGCCATACTGCCCAAACAATTCATCATTAAAGAATTCTTCCAAACCATACTTTCCCGCGCCATCTCCGTTAGCATAACTAACAAAACCTAAAATATGGGAACCAATTTCATTATCGGGGTAATAACGATAACTTGTCATATTAAAATCAAAACCGGGAATTTTAATTATAGCTTCTGTCCCCGTCGCACCTTTGCGAACAACTTGATAATTTTTTAATTCCAAATCATCTGCCGTCACGGGCGTTGAAGTAGTAGAGGTTAAAAGAGAATAAAGTTTCAATAAATGTTCGGTATCCACTTTTTTATTATTTAAAGAATCATACAAACTATCCGGCTTATCCAAATGTTTAACATAAGCGGAAACAATTTCTTCAACAGTACTAGAAGCAATAACGGGACTAGAACTAGCTTGAGTTTTTAATTCTTCCTCTAAACGCGGCCTATCAAAAAATTCATATAACTTTTCTGCTAGCCAACGCGGATCAAGCACATCCTTGGGAATTGCATACAAAACGGCAAAATCTTTACTGGTCGCTTCCGGATATAGTTTCTCCTGCCCGTTGACATTTTCTGTAAAATATATTTTACCGCGAACCGGTTTTAACTGACTGGAAACTTGCTGCTGGCTGGCGGCCATTGCCGTATATAAATCAACCTGCTTAATCTGCAGGCTGAATAGTTTATAAATTAAAGCTCCGGACAATAAAAAAACAAAAGCCGCAACCACTTGCCAGCGACCGCCGCTTATTTTATTTATCCCCGGACTATTTTTCTTTAAAGAATTACACCACATAAAATCAAGTCAGCCAAAGCTCATCGTCGTCTTTAACGATACCGGCTTATTTCCTAGCCATGGCCAAATTACTAGCTGCCAAATATTCTACATTACCAATCGCCACCATATTTAATTCCGGTGTTCTAGCAGTTAAAGCATTATAAGACTGGGCCTGATTAACCGCTTCTTCTTTATCCAGATTATTACTCTGTAATTCCGCTACTTGTGTTTTTAAATTTCGTAAAACAAAACCCTGAACCGTTAAGTGATTAATATTTACCAAATAAAATGAGCCCATTATCATAATCACGGCCAGCAAAGCGAAATTCACATACTTTAAATTTAAATTACGACGACTATCCGCCATATTTATTTTAATACTGTGACCGTTTACGATTTTAGTCATAGAATTTGATCTTACCCCAGTTCTAAGCGAACAAAAGGTACTGCGCTACTAATTTAAAAATTATCTAATTTAAACTTCTCGTTCTTCTCTTCTTAGCTCAGCGGCACGTAACTTAGCACTACGAGAACGAGGATTGGCAATTATTTCTTCTTCCTGGGGAATAAGGGGACGTTTAGTTAGAATTAAGAGTTCCGGTGTATTTTTAAAAAATCTTTTTACAATTCTATCTTCACCGCTATGAAAAGATACGAGAACTAAACGACCACCTGGCTTCAGAAGCGAAACCGCCTCGGGTAACGCAGCGATCAAAGCATCCAGTTCTCCATTAGTTTCCATCCGTAAAGCCTGAAAAATTTTGGTGGCGGGATGAATACGAGTCCGAAAGCGAAATGGTACAGCCTGCTCAATAATGGCAACTAATTCCGCCGTGGTCTTTATTCTCTTTTCATGACGGGCAGCGACAATAGCCTTAGCGATGTAATAAGACTGGCGCTCTTCTCCATATTCTCGGAAAATTCTGGTTAACTCCAAAAGAGAATAATTATTGACAATATCTTCCGTGGCTACTGTACTATCTAGACCAAAGGCCATATTAAGCGGACGATCACCCTGAAAAGAAAAACCGCGTTCCTCGTCAGCCAACTGAGCTGAAGATAAACCTAAATCAAAGACAATACCATCAAACTTCTTCGCATCAGAAACATTATCCGCTACAATATCTTTTAAATTTTTAAAATTCCCCTCCGCAACAATAATATTTTTTAACTTTTTTGTTTTTATCTTGGCTCGCGTATTATTCAGAGCTAATTCATCCTGATCTATCGCTAAAATTTTACCGCTTGCACCAACCTTATCAGCTAAAGCGAAGGTATAACCACCACCCCCTAAAGTACAGTCAATAAAGTGACCACCGGTTTTAGGCTGCAAATATTCCAGGGCTTCCGGCATCAAAACTGGAATATGCTCATACATATGTTAAATTCCTAAGTCTCCCATTTCCTCAGCAATCGCATTACTATTTTTTTCCGTCTCACTCTTATATTTATTCCAAGCGGCGGCATCCCAAATCTCCAAATGATTATATAATCCTGCTACAATTATTTTTTTCTTTAAACCAGAGAACTGCCTAAGGTATTCCGGTAAAGTTATACGTCCCTGATTATCAAATTCCACATCCATCGCTCCGGCTAAAAGATGACGAGTAAAAGCTCGCGCCTTAGCCTGATTAATAGGTAGGGCCGCAAAGCGAGTAGCAATTTTTTTAAACTGTTCTTGAGAATACAAAAATAAACAGTTATCCAAACCCTTAGTAACAACTGCTCCCTTTTTTAAAATGACGCGAAACTTAGCGGGAATGGCTAAGCGTCCTTTATCATCAAGATTGTGACTGTATTCTCCAATGAACATAATATTAAAATATATAGGAAGAGAAGACGACGACAAGCAAACTTCACCACCTCTCCCCACATTTCACCTTATGAGTATTATTATACACCACCAGTCCCCTCGGGTCAACATTATAATTTAAACTAAGATAAGCGAAAAAACAAAATAAAAGACCACTTTTCAACAAGTGGCCTTTGACATAAAAAATATTTTAGCAAAATTAAGATAAAGTTTTCAACAGTTACTGCACAGATGATGCAAACTAAAAATAACTATAATTTGAATTTTTTAGGCTTACCAATATCCGGATCACGATCATAAAATGGCTCCACCAAAGAATAAGAAGCAAATTTTTTACGGTGGGAACCCGACTCTTCCGCCTCCACAGGAATATTTAAAGCATAAGCTAAAGCGTTGGCCGTAATTACACCGATACGCAAAGAAGTAAAACTACCGCCGCGATTAGCAACGACAATTTTTGTTATATCATTTAATTTTAATCTTTTTCTTTTTAATAAAGAATCAATAGCCGGCACCAATTTCTCTCCCTGCTGTCGCGGCGCTTGAATAATTTTCTGTGCTACTAACTCAGTACCATCATTAAGAGCAATCGTCATTTGATCGGCAGAAACTGTATTAATATAAAGAGTCATGATAAGGGTAAACTAAATCTTTTTTGTTAAGCGATAAGTCTCGGCACTATCTTCCATAATATAGCCACGACTGTCTATCTCCTGCCGAAGACGATCCGCTTCAGCCCAATCCTTCGCTTCGCGCGCCTTCTGACGATCTAACACTAATTCTTTTACTTCCGCAGGAAGTTCCTCTAACTTTATATCAGCAGCCACAAAATTTTTAGCTTTATCTAGGTCCAAGCCTAAAACTTTATCAAAATCTAAAATGGTAGCCAATTTATCTGCCGCGCTCAACTTTGCTTTCATCACCATAGACACTAAAGCCAAGGCTTTAGGTAAATTAAGATCATCATTAATAACCGTCAAAAATTCCTGCCTTAATTTATTATCAAGCACTCCTACTTCATTACCTAGACTTGCTACCTGACTGAATAAACTATTTAAGCCCAGTGCCGCCTGCTTTAAGCCCGCCTCGCTATACTCCATCGGCTTACGATAATGAATTTGCAGGGCGGCGAAACGATAAGCGAGCGGATTAATTCCCTTCTGAATTAAAACATTATTAAGAGTTAAAAAATTATCGGCACTCTTAGCCATTCTTTTGCCACCGCTAATATTTAAGAAAGCGCCATGTAACCAATAATTAAAAAACTTATGACCAGTCGCAGCCTCTGACTGAGCAATTTCATTAGTATGGTGAATATTAATATGATCAACACCGCCGCAATGAATATCTAATTGCTTATCTAAAAATTTCATGCTCATCGCCGAACATTCAATATGCCAACCGGGAAAACCTATTCCCCAAGGCGAATCCCATTCCATCTGCCTCTTTGCGTCAACGGGAGAAAATTTCCACAAAGCAAAATCCGTAGGGTTTTTCTTTTCCGGATTTTTTTCAATACGCGCCCCCTCCTTTAAATCGGCTAAAGGCAAATGACTAAGTTTATTATAATCCGGCACCAAACTGGTATCAAAATACAGACCATCGCTAGTCTTATAAACAAAGCCCTTCTCTTCCAAAGTTTGGATGAGCTTAATCTGTTCGGGAATATTATCGGTCGCCTTACACCAGACACTTGGCTCTAAAATATTTAAAGCAATTAAATCTTTTTTGAAAGAGTCGGCATAAAAAGCCGCAATATCCCAAGCACTTTTCCCTTCCCGCGTTGCCCCTTTTTCCATTTTATCTTCGCCCATATCCATATCACCCACTAAATGACCGACATCCGTAATATTCATGACTTGTTTAACTTTGTAATCGTTAAACTCCAGAATACGTCGCAAAAAATCCTCAAACAAATAAGCTCGCAGATTACCGATATGAGCGTAATTGTAAACTGTCGGACCACAAGTATATAAACCAACCGAGCCCTTAACAATTGGCTTGAATTCTTCTTTTTGGCGGCTAAGAGTGTTGTATAAAAATAAAGGGGCCATAGATTTAAATTTGCATAAATTACTGAGATAATAATCCTGCACCGTTAGGGTTGTAACCGCCTTGGACTTCTTGACCATCGCTAAATCCGTCGCCATCAGTATCGGCATTATTCGGATCAGTACCATAATCCAATTCTTGTTGATTAGTCAAACCGTCTTGATCGGAGTCTTGGTCTAAGTCTTGGTCTAAGTCGTTATTTAACTCCTGCAAAGTAGACGAAGAAATATTTTCAGGTAGAAATAAATAAGAATCATCTGGCATCAAGTCAAATGACGTTTCTGTAGAAGAAGAACCAATTGACTCCGGTGTTTGCAATCCAAGCATAAATTCACTAATTATTTCCTCAATACTTTGGATTGGAGATGGTATTTCTACTTTAAACGGCTGATTTAAGTTACTAAGCAATAAGCTAAAATTAACCGTACCAGATGTTTTTAAATTATCGCCCTCTTTAACAGTATAAGCTAAAGAAATCTTATAAGGTAAAAAGTCGTCTTTTCCAATCCAGATTTCTCCCGTTGGAGATTCCAGCGAAGAAAACTCTTTATCAAAATTGTTTATTTCTTCTTCTGTTAAGGTTTTATCGTTGGTGATTTTAGCACTAGCAATCAGAAAATTCTTTAAAGCTTCTTTATCAATTATAAATTTATAATGATACATGTCTAAGCCGGAAATTTTTTCACTGGGCATGTTCTCCGTTATTTGAAGAAGTTCGGCTTTCTGAGCGGCCAGTTTTATGGCGACTATTTGTTCGGGAGTTAAATTAACTTCTGGCACCTTAAGCTCCATCAAACCAAACTGATTGTTCGAAGAAGCAGGATTAATTTCTATCCACTTATTCTCCAAAAAACTAATATCAAAAAATCCTAAACTAGGAAGATCGGTCATCTGTAAATAAAACATTTTATTAACCGCTCTGGCTTCTAGGCCAAGATTTAAATCACCAATAGGAGTATTGCTCGCTTTTAAATTAAGCGCTAAGGAATTTTGAATATTATTAGAATCGTGGAAATCACCTGAACCAGAATAATTAACTATAAAATTAGCATTTTTTTTATCAGTATCAGTTGAGGCCGGGGCTGGTTCTAATGTTTGGCCCAATAAAATAGAATCCGTGCTGCTGGGAACTAAATTTTTCAAATCAAAGTTTAATTGTGTCTCCCCAGAATATTGCCCCGATTTAACTGTGGCTAAATTACCTAGCATCTTTTTAATCACTATATCCGGCGTAGGAAAATAACTAAAATAAGCCATAACGCCACCACCTATTATTAACAAGCCTAAAATTACTCCACAGACAATATACACTATTTTCTTACGAGATCTAAAACTGGAGGCTGATAGCTTTGAGTCTTCATTGTGATTAATAACGCTTTCCTCGACTAAAGGTTGACTACTCGAAATAGGGGCTTGTTTGGTTTTAAGCAATGAGTTAAGAGCTTCGTCAACATCTTGTTTTTGCCAACCCGCAGCCTTAAGCTCCCCCTCAATCTCCGCTCTATTTGAATTAGGCTGTTTAAGCTGCTGCTGGATGTAATCAAGTAATTGTTGATTAATCATATTTTTAAAATTGAAAATCCTTAAAAATAATAGGATTTTTATATATTTAAATATCTTCTAAAGTAAGATCTTTTTTGTGTTTCGGTTTTTTAAATTTGAGTTGATTATGAACACGTTCTTTAACAGACAATATTTTTTTAGTCTCCCAAGCAGTATGAGACAAACCCCGAACGATGGCCTGGTCTAAGTCCTTCTTTTTTAATTTTATAGTTTGTTTTTTCACCATAATCTGACTAACAAAATATTAAAATTTAAATTCTCCTTCACTTATTATTTCATCAAGCGCTTTTCTCTGAGAAGGAACATCTCTAACTTGATTTTTTTCCGATAAATTTTTCTTATCACCAGTATAACCGAGAGCAATCATGGCTTCTACTTTATAATCATCCGGAATTTTTAAATCCTCTCTCGCTTTCTCATAATCAAAACCAGCCATAGCATGAGCCACTAGTCCTCGACTAGTAGCCTCTAGAGCTAAATTTTCCCAGGCCGCACCCGCATCAAAACTAGCTGTCTCATTCAGGCTCCCTCTGTCAGAAACTTGTTTAGAAATCAAAACTACTAAAACTCCTGCCCGATCCACCCATTCTTGATTGCCGACGTTTAAAAGAGTAAACAATTTAATCCAAGATGAAGTGTCTCTAAAAGCATAAATAAAAAGCCAGGGTTGCTGGTTAGCACTAGATGGAGCCCATTTAGCGGCCTCTAACACGGAACTTAGATCTTCCATGGTTAGAGCTCGACCATCAAAAGCCCGACTTGACCAGCGCGACAAGATTAAAGGATTAATTTCATGTTCGGCAGAACGAAAATTTTTAATATCAAATATTTCTGACATAATTAAGATATCTAACTATTATTTTTATCATCAACTATTAAATAATTAGTCAGCCAAGAGCCGATCCACAACCAGATAGACAGCCAAATAGCAGCGCCTAAACCGGACACATCAAAGCCTTTCACGATACTGGAGACTAAGAGCACTAACAAGCCATTAATAATTAAAGTAAACAGCCCTAAAGTAAGAATATTAATAGGTAAAGTAAGTAATATTATTAAGGGACGAATAACAGCATTAATAATACCCAAGAACAAGGCGGTCATTAAAGCGGCCCACCAACCGGACACGGCTACACCACTAAAAATAAAGGGGGCGCTCAGTAAAAATAAGGCATTAATAACTAAACGAATGATAATTTTCATATAAATAAATTAGTTAATTATATAGCTATTTTATCATATTTTACTCAAAAAAGCACTTTATGAACAAAAAGGCGACTAAAATAGCCGCTTTCTTGGTGGTCGTTAGTGGATTTGAACCACTGACCTCTGCGATGTGAACGCAGCGCTCTAACCAACTGAGCCAAACGACCAAAGTGTTTTTTATTATAACAGATTAAAAGTAATTTTTAAATCTAAAGTTTGTGTCACCTATAAATCATTGATACAATAGATATAGTATTCTATTGAAAGAATGTGTCTGTATTGTACCAAGCTCGTACCTTTTTTCAAAACAAATGATGTGGCACGCGCGGAGCGTGTGGTGGCTTGAAACTAAATCGTACGCTCCACGATGAATTCCGTCACGGCACAGCCTCCGCTCCACCAGACTGTCTGGTACGACAGTCTGCCTCCGCTTCTGCTGTTCCGCTCCGCCCTCGCCTCGCCACCATGCATTCTTTTTTGTTTGGCGTGGGTTTTCTCTTTTTTGATTTGGTATGGTGGTGGCGGGCGAGGTCGGGTTTCTCCAAAGGAGAAACTGACGGAATTCTAGTGCCAATTCGATGGACGAAGTTTTGGCAAAACTATTTTTTGGGGAAAGGATTTGCCAAAACTTCGGCTCATCTGTTTTTGAATTTGGATGTCGCAAATGGAAAAGGAGGGGTTTGGGGAGGAATTTTCCATTTGCTCCTCTTTTTGTTTTGGGGGAATTCGGGGCGGACAGAAAACAAAAAAATAAATTCAATATTGTCTCGATCATTTCTCTGCTAGGTGTTTGTCCAAGTCTAAAGGGGTGCACCCTCGGCATCCGCCTCGGGCATTTCCGCTAGAGCTACGAGCGCCATACCTAGGTAGCGAGCATTTTGCTTTTTAGAACGGCTCAAATGGGAAGAATTGAGCCGTTCAAGCAAAATGAATACAGCTCGCTGCTTGTTGGGGAGAGACTGTTCTCTCCCCAGCCCAGCCTCGGTTCGTGCGTCCGCTTCGCGGCGCATTCCGCAGAGCGGAACAGGGCTCACCCCACCCGGCTGTGCCAACCCCTCTCTGGTTTTCAATTTATCTTTCGTGGTGTCGCTTTCGCTTTTAGATTTTGGTATTTCATATAACACAGGCGCTCGTCCTTTAGCCCGGACACCCTAGCGGAAATGCCCGAGGCAAAATGCAAATGCGCTTGACCCACCCTCCCGTTCGCGCGCAATATCCCCGCCGTGGGGAAAAGAGGAAACGGCGGGGATGCTCCCTGCAAAAAACAAAAGGCGCATTTTCAGAGATAAACGCGCCAACAAACTCTTTTTTACTCATGCTTCCTCCACTTATTGTCGGTATCCCCAGTGCCCGACCGGAACATCCATCGATACATCGATGATATCCGGAATGTTCACGAAAATCGTGAGTGTTCCGTCGTCATTGACCCGTGCTTGTTCATCGGGGATAGACAGGGTTTTCGCCCTCATCTTCCCAATGTGTTGAAGTGCCATCGCCACTCGTCCCGCCATCTCGTGCCACGCCGTGGCCGCGTCTAGCGAGAGCATGACCGCATCGAGACTGATCTCTTTGACCATTTATTCCTCCAAAGAACTGGTTGATTTGATTCAGTACATTACCACAAAACAACCAACTTTAGCAAGAAATTTTTAGACAAGCTCGTCTATTTCTTTTGGCGTACTAGGATTGAAATTTTCGGCTCTCTCCCAATCAATCGGAATAACATTTTCAACTTCTCCAGTTTCTTCGTTAAATTCGATAATAGTATCTTTAATTCTCCATCGTTTATCAATTTTCAGCGTTTCTCTAAATAACTCCACCATTACTTTATTTTTCTCTACAACAGTTTGCATAATTCCTTTGATCTGGTCTTCAGAATATTTTCCGCTTTCTTTCAATTCTTTCTCAAATTTTCTTCCTGAACGACCTTCGAGTTTTTTCATCAACAGATAACTAACATCTTTATCTTCCTTTCCAGAAAGGAAACCGACTGGGTCTGCTGTAGGTAATCCGGCTTTTTTCGCCCCGATCAATATCGCAAATTCTTTTCTTGCTTCTTTTGCTTTTCTAAGTTCTATGCGCTTAGCAACAATTTCTGTACCGTCCGTGAGTTTAAACAAAACAACTTCTTCGTCAGGATATTCTCCCTCTCCTTTACTACTCTTTAATAATTCGCCATGTTGCTCAAAAAATGTTTTTGGGTCAGCCATAAACTCCTTGGGCAGGAGTTGGGCATAATCTTGTCGTATGCGAATAGTGTAGTGTTCCGAATCTAGGTTAATATTTCCCGATGGCTCATGGTGCAATTGCTCTTGAAGCCAATAATGCCTTCCTACAGCCTGTTTTACCATCATAAAATAGAATTGCTCCTCGGGGCTGGTCGGTTTAGCAATATGACGAATTTTGCCAGTTTTTTCTTCAACTAAAAGACCTTCAGCAGTTTCTTCTAATTTCGCATTATGCTCAATATATTCGATAATTTCCGATCGAGCATTTTCGGGGATACCTTTAACTCTGCGGTGTACACTTCGAGCGGACAGCAATCTAATTCTTCTTTCTATATCTTCATTATCAAAATCCATCACTCGCATTATTTGTTCGGGAATAGTCCCAGTATATCCGGTGTCATAAAACAGAGGATCAGCATCAGGACTGATTCCTTCTTGTTGCAAAAATTGTTTTTTGGTCTCGTGGTTTATATTATCTCGAAAATACCTAGGATAAACAGTATATTGGGGATGAATTTCTAAAATTTCTCCAATTTCTTTTAATTTTTTTCTACCTTCTACTCCAAGTTTTCTTCGTCGCGCTACATCTTGTGCGCGCCGACCAAGATAAGCATAAATACCATCTCGTCCCAAAAATACTTCAAGTGGGTATCTTCCTGTCTCACGCAAATTATCAAATTCTTGGTAAAGCTTATCGTAAAGTGGAACATCAACCTCGTGAATTTTTATATATCGTTTAAATCCTTCCGTTAAAATACGATCAATATCTTTATTCAGATTACCGAGTTCAGAGAATTTAGCAACATCTCCACCCGCATTTTGTACTAAATATCTTGCGACAAATGCTTTTACATTTTCTAACAATGAAGACATTTTTATTTCACTAGATTCTGGATCAGCTAGAGCATTTTTATCATCATCTTTTATATGTTTGTTTGATCTGACTTCTTCCAAAAATTTTTCGTAAGCCGTACTAATCTTTTTATTGATTTCCGCCAAAATCGGACTTATTTCTTGAGTATTAATCCCTAGCTTTTCTATTTCTTGAGTATTAGCAACACCCGCCATCAATTCAGAAACGGCAGTTGCTAAATGTATTTGCTTGGTATCAAAACGCCATGGATGATTTGCGTAAGGATCAGTTTCGCTAAAACCTTCGCTCCCGTGGCTATATCCATAAGAATCCTGATCTTGGTCTTGCCAATCTTCATCCGGAAATTCTGCTTTATGTTTAGCTACTATCTCATTTGCTTTGGTCAATATGTCAGCGACCCATGGTTGGTCTGTCCAAATATTTTGTTGTTGTGTAGCATAGACAAATTTTTGAGCAACCGAATATTCTTGTACTGCTTTAGCCAAGTTTTCAGCAACCCACGGCTGTTCATAATAACTATTCAAATTCTCGACAAAATAATCGGCTAAATCTTGGTTTTCTGTTAATTTACTTGTAATTTGCTCAAGCGCCTTTTCATAAGTAAGTGGAAATAATTGAGAAGTTTCTGTTCCCAAAAATTTGAAATACCTAATGAGATTCTGCTCGGTAATTTCCGTCGCTTTATCTATATCTATTTGCTCAATCGTGTTTTTTAATGCTTCATTCGATTTTAAAACTTTCAAAATCCCTACTTCTTCCTCGTCCAATTTAAAATCTCCGCTGTTATAGTGGGCAATAATTATTTCTGGAGATGGAGTTGTATTTGTGCGAGATAATAATAAACTTATAACCTCTGCTTTATTATTAACATCCTCTAATAAAACTTTTGTATAAAAGACTTGAATGCTTGCCTCTTTAATCGAGAGATTTTTACCAAACTGTTTTTCCAGTTGACGCACTCCCTCAACATTTCCAGCAAGGAGTTGTTGTTCAAAAAGTTCTTGCAGACGCTTTTCCGCTTGCGCTTCTTCAGCACCTTGTTCTTTTTCTACCAGAGCTATTTTCTGAATATCAGGTTTGACTCCGGTAAACTGTTCTATGTAATTAAAATTTTCTAGTGATCTCATATTGTTTATTTAGAAGCTAATTGGGCAAAGTATATTTGCTGTACAGCTTTTGGAGATGGCAACCCGTACTTTTGTTTTAGCCAATCCCAAGCTTTCAAACTTTTATCCTTACCCTCTGGAGTTTTCTCATAAGAAATGGTTTGTCCTAAGGTTCGTGTATATGCTAAATCAACCATACCCTGCGATGGTTTTTGTCCTGTATTTTCTTCAAACCATTGGAATAGATCATCAAGCTCGGTACAGCTATATGCGCTTGGTTTATGTCCTTGAATAATTCTTTCGACTTGCTTTTCAACAACATCAGCTTCTAAACGAATCTGTGTTTCCGAAATTTCCTCAATCAGTTTTATGTTTTTTATAAAACTACTCACGCCACCCATAGTTATCCTTTCAAGACGACGCGCTACTGCTTTTTGTGCTATTTCTGGAGATACTTTGATTTTATGTTTTTCTGTAAATTTTAAGACACTATCTTTTGTTGAATAATCTTGAATTAACAAAATATATACTTGGTTTTGTAGATCACTTTCTGTCGGTGGGATACCGACTACTCGTTCAAATTTATCATAACTGCCATCGTACGAAGCAAACATTACTTTTCTATATCCTAACCCAGCCTGTTCTGGAGATAATTCGGGTCTAACACGGGTAAGTTCATAGAGAGAATAGAAAACTTCTATATCCTTATCTTCACGAGTAGCAAACTTGGGATTATCAACAAGTTTTGTGTATTCCGCTTGTACAATTTCTGGAGTCAAAGGAAGCGCTTCCAAGTTGAGTAAAGTTTTGATAGTCCCTAATATTTTGAAATCTCGTTTCTGTAATAAGACATCGCACTTTTCTCTCACGTTTTCTAAAGAAATCTCGGGTATCAGTCCAGTCTTTTTCTTTAATTCACCAATCGCTTCCAAATTTCCGTTAATAAATAATTCGCTATAAATATTTTGTGCTAATGTTGAGTCAATTTCTTTACCAAATTTTTCTTTCAAAAATTCAGATGCATTACCTACCGCATTATAACTTCTTCGGTTTGATCGAGTATTCATGTTGCGGAAAAAGGCTTGTGCCAACATGTCGTTGCCAATTTCAACACCGCTCATTTTCTGTAACTCCGACAAACGATCAGCAAAGTTGTCTACAAAATATTCATAAGTATATGCGTCGCCACCGCTCAAACCTCCTCTGTCATTCATCTTCCTTTCCCACTCCTCTGCTTTTTGCAAGAGGGATTGGTATACCTTTTCAACTAAAGCTTGGTCATACGAAAATTGTCCATATTTCAACAGCTTTTCAAAAGACTCTAATCTACCTGACTCCAAAAGCTGTTGACCCCTTTCCTGTATCTGTTCTGGGGATAAAGAAGGAGAAATACCAAGATTTTTGGACATCAATTCTAATCTGGACAGCCAATTCGGGTCCTCACTAAAAATTTTTTTATAATAAGCTTGAACTAACGCTTCATCGGGTTTTATCCCCGTAACTTGCATCAATGTCGCCGCTTCTTTTAGCTCTTGTTCTAGGGCGCTGGTGTCAAATTCTTTTTGGTCGTAATTATAAGTCCTGGTATATTCTTTGGTAGATGCAGTTTCGATATCACTTTGAATTTTTTTCGAAACATATTCCCTAGTTTCTGCATCTAATCCCAAACCGACACCTGTAAATTTTTTTATGCTTGCAATTCGTCCTGCCTTACCATTGAGAATTGATTTTTTATAGAGAGCTTGAATATCCTCTTGTTTGAATTCTGGATTTTCTCCTGTGATCTTTGCTAATTTTTCTATATGATCTGGCCATCCGTCCTCAAGTTGAGCAAGATTATAAGAATATATTTCTTCGGCGGATAATTCGGGCTTAATGTTGCCACTTAATTGATACACAGATTCTATAGTAGATATTATGTACCCTCCCTTTTGGATAAGGCTTTTATAAGCAATTTGCGCCAACTCTGCTGGAAGCTGTCGTCCAAAAAGTTCATTTATTTCTTTGATCTTAGTCGTATCAACTGATTGACCTTCAACCGAGCGACGATAAAAAGATTGAATTTGATCTTCGAGAATTGAAACTGAAAATTGTTCGAGAACTTTTTTAAGTCCTTTGTCCCAAGGATGATATTGATTTCGTTCCTGACTAAATTGTTTTTCGGCGTATTGCTCAACTACTTCTTGAATCTTTGCTCTATCTGGTGTCTTACCAGTTAATTCTTGAATTTTAGCAATTTTGTCAAAAGAAAGTTTCGTTAAATTTTCGTTCTGTTTTGTATCAATTTCTTCGTCAGTTGCTTTGAATGTAACACCAAAAACTTTTTCCAATTCCGATATAGGATTGTGATACGTTTCGTCCATCAACCCAACCATAAATTGCCGTGCTGTTTCTTTATCTACCGATGGGCGAATTCCGAGAGCACCATGCAAGTTAGAAATGACATGTGCTTGTTTGTCCGCGATAGCTTTTTGATACCGCTCCTGAATTTCAAATTCTGGAACTGTAAAATCAATTCCGGTACTTTCTCGCAATCGATCAAGTCCTTCTTTAATTTTCTTGCCCTGATCAATATAATCATGTCCTCCATCAACTATTTTGATGGCAATTTTTTCAACAAGGTCAACTGGTGGTTTAATACCAGTCATTTCAGTAACATGTTCCACACCAACATATCCTTTTTGTCCGTACCAACCATTTGAAAAGTATTCTTCAAAAACTGGGCGTAATTGTTCTCCCGTAAAGGTTGGCTTAACGCCAGTAGATTGTTCTAAAGATTTAATACTATCCATCCAATTCTTTCCATGCTTTTCAATAATTCTCTGATACGCTTTTTCTACAAGTGCCTGATTTGGTTTCTCACCAAGTTCCGACATTCTATATGTATCGAGAGAACCATTTTTCTCAAATTGCACTTCATAAGATCGCTGAACCATTTCGCTCGTAACTTCAACACCAAAAAATTGAGCTATTCTTTTCGCTTGTAAAATATCTCCAGCATCTACAATTTCTTGAAAAATTGCCTTATCAGGTTGTGCGCCAGTTAGACCTTTTATATCTTTTATGAGATCCTCGGTATCAAAATTATAAGATTTTTTACCAGCAAAAATACTTCTGTACTTCGTTTGTACGACTTCAGGAGGCGGAGTATATCCAGTTGCCCTTTTAAATTCTTTTAATTGTTCGGCGATTCCTTTTTCTTGAGCAAATTTTTCAAACAATTTTCCAAATTCTTCGGCAACCAATGTCTGATCTAACTCAACATCGCTTGATATAGATTTTATTTTTCCAAAAACCTCAACCCATTGATTCGGGCGAGTAGTAATCAATTCTCGCATCCTTGCCTCAATCAATTCAGCTTTCGGTGCACTTTGTGGTCTAACTTTTCGTAATGTTTTGATTAGTTCATAATCGTTTTGCTCGAAAGCAGTGTCTAATTGTTTCTGCCAATTTTCATTATTGATTTCTCCAGTCTTGATTATTTCTATTGATTCTGTTTTTTTAATAACAGATTCTTCTCCTTTTTCGTCCTCAAAGTGAACTGCATCACGCCATTCGCTTGGGTGACTAATACCGGCATCATCAAGCTCTTGCTTGATGTGTTCCTTGTTTCCCATGGATTGTCCAAAAAATTTCTCGCTCATAGATTTATTTTAGCAACTCATCAACCGAAACACCCAACGCCTTTGCTATTTTTGTAAGCGTATCAATAGTTGGATTTGTATTAGCCCCTGATTCAATCTTGATAATCGTATTATAAGTAACATCAGCAAGTTTGGATAGCCTGTCTTGCGAAATGCCCAGTTTATTTCTGTATTTCTTTATCTTTTCTTGGATGTTACTTGCGTTCATAATAATATATTACTATAATTGAATTACTAGCTATTTAACCTTGCTGAATATATTATTATGATATCAAAAATTATGAGAACAATCAATCTAAAAAGAACCCTGTCCGCCCCGAATTCCCCCAAAACAAAAAGAGGAGCAAATGGAAAATTCCTCCCCAAACCCCTCCTTTTCCATTTGCGACATCCAAATTCAAAAACAGATGAGCCGAAGTTTTGGC
>Ga0210021_1000537_pt1 | contig 41924 bp, 37 predicted proteins | sample CryGeymeta201517_FD_183981 | JGI IMG/M metagenome (GOLD analysis project Ga0210021, IMG submission 183981) | Groundwater microbial communities from Crystal Geyser aquifers in Utah, USA - Crystal Geyser metaG 2015-17 (SPAdes) (version 2) | ecosystem: Environmental > Aquatic > Deep subsurface >... | reverse complement strand
CTCAGCCGGCCCTACAAGCCTCTATTTTAGGGTTATTTAGCCCGGCCGCGCTGGGTGTCACGGTTTCGGGCGCCAATCAAGCCTCTAAAATATTATCTAAGCAAAATCCTCTGAATGACTATTTTTTAATTCTACAAAGTGAGCGTAATTTAGCGGTAAAAATAAAAGCCGTGACAGCCTTAAGTAACGTGACCGATAAAGAACATAATTTTTCGGCCGAACAATTATCGTTGATTCGTAATTTAATTTTAGACTCGTCTACCCCTAATTATTTACGCCAGTCTTTGATTTTATTGTTAAGTGATTACTATGCTTTTTTTCCCATTGAGACGGGAGAGGTTTTACGTATTGTTTATGACTCCGGTGTGACTGGTGACGAAATCAGTCGAGCTTTTAGTGCCGATATTTTAAATCGTGTCGCTGGAGAAAATTTAATTGTGCCCGAAGTTAGCTCGGCGGCTTGGGCGGAATACTATAATAATTAATTATTAAAATATGAAAATAAAATTTTTGAGTTTTTTCTTTATTGTAATAATTTGGGGGCTGACGGCTAATTTTTGCCAGGCCTTGGCGCCGGGAACTTTATTGTATCGTAGCGGTAGTGACGGAAAAATGTTTGGTTATAGCGGCGATTCGTTGTTAGAAGTTAAAAAAGGTATTTTAAGCGGTTTGAATGCCGGTCATGTCGCCGTTTATATCGGAAAGATAAATGGCGAAGATTATGTTGTGGAGGCGGGCGCGGACGGTATTGTAAAAACACCGGCTCGTTATTTTGTTAATGAAGCCGATGGAGAAGTTTTTTTAGGTGCGAAAATTCCGCGTGAGGCTGATCCTTTACGGCAGGCGCGCGTAGTCGCTATCGCGAAAAACTTAGCGGATAGTAATTTAGCCTATGATTTTGACTTGAAATATCAAAAAGGTCCGGATAGCGGTAAATGGACCTGCGTCGGTTTAAGCGAAAAAATATATGAAAGTGCCGATATTTCCAATCCAAATAATTTAGCGGCTTTAGAATATGATTCCGCTTATTATGCTATAGATATTACCCCGGATGGCTTTGATAATTATAGTCCGTCCAATACGGATGGCGATCGTTTTTCTCGCGGGCAAGAATTTTCGCAAATTGCGCGGCGCGATAAAATATTGATACCACTTCCGGAGTTAATCGGTTTTGATGCCGGTCGGGAATATCAGGGGCAGCGTTATGTTTTTGTACCTTATACGCAATTTTTACAGCCTACTTTAATACCGGTTGATTTAGACATAGAAGTATCTTCAAATTTTTCCGACGCCGAAGTTCGGGGGAAGTTACCGGCGACCTCTTTAGCTTTGCGTTGGAGTTTGATTAATAATCCTTGGTCTTCCTTGAAGACCTTAGCTGTGAAAACTAAGGAATCCTTAGTGGCGATAGTAAAAAATATTTTTGGAAATACGCAGGAGACAGTTTTAGTTCTAGGCGATGACGGGGCGGAGAAGCCCTTGGTCTCCGACCAGGGAAATAAATCGGTTGCTTTACCCCAGGCCATTGTGACAAAAAATACAGCAGTAAAAAAGGCTCAAACCCTAGAGAATATTAGTAGTGAGAATAATGCCGAGTCTGCTAATGGTGTATCTTTTTCTAATAACGTTTCTTCAGGTGCTGACAAACCAGCGGTAACTGTTACTAAAGCAACGACAGTAAAAGTGAATACAAAAATTAGTGGTACTAATGAGACGTTTGGCGTAGAAGATGAGTCGGCCAGTGTAGCCGCAGTTTTCAATTTATTGGGGTCAGAAAATACTTCCGCCAATAAAACTGCCTCCTCCGCTTCGGTGTTAGTATCATCTAATTCTTCAAATCCAAGCACTACGCAGCCTAGCGCGTCAGTATCTGCCGTTAGTGCCAGCAGTCAATCCGCTCCTGTGAATATTAATAGTAATACTAATTTGAGCGTTAATACGACAAGTGCTGATGACTCTCCTAAGTTAGCGCGAATTAATAAAATTTATGCCACCGGTTCTAATGATTGGGTGGAATTAATTAATCCGACTGACTACGATTTTGATTTAGCGGAAGCCGGTTATCGTTTGGAGAAAGCTAAAACTGCCGAAGATCCCAGCTTAATAATGCGTTTAGGCAATAGCGCCGATGGTGTTTATCCGCGTGGTACGATCATTAAAGCCCATGGAACTTATTTAATTGTGCGAGTTGATGCCAGTGATTATTATAAAAATAAAGCTGATGCCATTGCGACGCGTCAGGATTTTAACTGGGGTACTTCCGGTTATACTTTGTATTTAGGTATAGATGCCATTAGTGCTAGCAGTGATCCCGATATTGTGGAAGCTATTGGTTTTGGCCCGGATGCCACTTATTATCAGGGTAGTGCGCCGGCTCCGGCAATCACTGATAATTATATTCTCAGTCGCATAATGACAGCCAGTAATAACCAAACGGATTTTATTTTAATTGCTTCCGATGACCCTTCTATAGTTTGGGAAACCGCAGATAATACAAATAATAATGACGATAGTGGCGATAATGGTAATGGTAATGATAATTCCGGTGATAATAATAATGACAGTGGCGATAATAATAATGCTACTTCCACTCCCGTCGCGCCGCCAATTTTAATTAATAAAATTTATGCGACGGATAGCAATGATTGGCTGGAGTTATTTAATTTTGGTGATGATGATTTTGATTTAGCCCTGGGTGAGTATCGTTTGGAAAAAAGTAAAACAGCGGAAGATCCTAGTTTAATGGTGCGTTTAGGAAATTTAGATGATGGTTCTTATCCGGGTGGGACAATAATTAAGGCTCATGATAAATACTTGGTGGTTCGCGATGATGCTAATGAATATTATTTAAATCAGGCCGATGCTGTTATCACTCGTGACGAATTTTCTTGGACCGGCGCGGACTACACTTTATATCTGGGAGATAGTGCAATTAGTTCCAGTACGGATACGGATATTTTAGATGCGGTCGGTTACGGTTCTAATGCTACTTATTTTGTCGGTACTCGTCCGGCCACAGAAATTCCCGATAATTATATTTTAAACAGAGTTGGTCGGAGCGGTGATAATTATATGGATTTTAGTTTGTTAGCTTCTGATGATCCCGGTATTGCCACTAGCACGGATGATAGTTTAAGTTTATTCGTTCCTCCGACACCCATCGTCTCTAATTCTATTAGTAATTTATGGCATTTTGATGAATGTTATGGCGCGGGAAAATGGGCGGTTGGTCGTTGGGATTGCGCCGTGGAAGTAGGTTATAAACTTGATAAATTTAATTATCAACTTAATAACGCCGTTAATCTCAATAATTTTTCCTTGAGTTTCCAGTATCAAAAAGCTTCTGATTTCCCCCGCTTGGACTTAAAATTTTATAATGACACTGGTGACAAATTATTGTTTATTCTGGATCCAGGCTTGGTAACTATAGAGGGTTTGCCAAATTCCCAGTGGCGTTATTATGATGATGTTCCTTTTAATGATGACTGGCATCAGGCCGCTTTAGTGGTTAATCAGGCTGAGGATTATTGGGCAGTTTATATAGACGGTCAAGAAAAAGTCAGAGAAACTTTTTTGGCCAATTTGCCTGTCTTAACGGACTTGGAAATTAGTAGCGATAATGGCTCGGCGCGCGTGGATGAAATTGTTACTTGGAATCGCTCCCTAAGTCAAACAGAATTATCGGCTAATTATTTATTGGTCGCACCTTTTGCGCCGGTCATAGCTCTCTTACCTCAACAAGCGCCGCAATTAAAATACTTTTGGCAATTTGAGGAAGATACCGGTTTAATTGCTCGGGATAATATCAGCCAGACCATTTTGGATGTTAGCGCTGATGCTTGGATTGGGCGTCGTCATGATAATTATGCTCTGCAAGTAGCTTATCCGCATAATTTTATCACCGATATAAATTTTCCCATTACTCCGTCGTCACGTGATTTGTCTTTAGCTTTTTGGTGGCGTAATAGTGCTTACCCTAATTTAGGACGCGTGGCAGTATCGCTCTTAGGTGGACCGGAAAAGAATACCAATTTATTCGTCACGGAGAATGATTATTTTCGTAATTCCTTTTGGTTTAACGGTAATTACAGTATCTTTTCCGAAGGAATAAATGAGGCAATTCCCAATGATGACGTTTGGCACCATATAGCCATGGTTTATGATTCCTATCGTTATAAATTAAGTTTTTATGTGGACGGGGAAGAGAAGACAACCCGACCGTTTATTTGGCTTAAAGATGATGAAGTTATTACTCGCCTCAGCGTTAGCTCCAATAATTTTAGCGCGGCCATAGACGATCTTGGCGTTTGGCAGGGAGCTTTGAGTGCGTCTCAGGTGCAAGAAATTTATAATCTTTTTTGACAAATAACACATAAAACTTGCGTTTTTTAATGTTTTATTGTACTATAATGGGGTTATTAGGGTAAGCGGGCGATCGCTCTTCTTTTTTAAAGAAGAGAGGAAAGTCCGGACTTCAAGCAAAACGATAGTGGGTAACGCCCACCGGGTTTGCGATAATAATCGTAAATTTAGGGATAGTGCCACAGAGACAATACTAATTCTGGAATTTGACAGGATTAAAGGTGAAAAGTAATCGGGTGTCTTTAGAGGCTACCGATTTCGGCCTCCGGTGACGGAGAGACCGTGGTAAACCCTATCGGAAGCAAGAGCAAACTGGTTTTTTCTTTTTGACTAAACCAAGAAAAGTGGCTCGCTCGAGCCCATTAGAGATATTGGGCCTAGATAAATGATCGCTAGAACAGAATCCGGCTTACGGCTGTCCTGATAACAAAATTTATTTTTATGAAAAAAATTGAGTCATTTTTTTCCATTCTCTTTGTACCGGTAGATTTTATTATTCTTCTTTTAGCCGGTGCTTCCGCTTACTCTTTAAGATTTTCCGGTTGGTCGGCTAGTATTCGGCCGGTCATTTTTAATTTACCGTTTTCGGAATTCTTTAAGTCTTTAGCCCTGATAGCTGTTTTGTGGGTGATAATTTTTGCCATTGCCGGTTTATATAGTATTAGAAACGCTCGTCAGGTGGCAACGGAATTACAGAAAATATTTCTTGCTTGTTCAACCGGTTTAGCCTTGATTGCTATTGTCATATTTTTTCAACGCGAATTATTTGATTCGCGTTTTATTGTTTTAGCGAGCTGGTTCTTTGCCATTATTTATTTGAGTTTGGCGCATTTTATTATTCGTTGGTTTCAGCGTTTTCTTTTTAAATATGGCGTGGGAGTACACCAGGTTGTTTTAGTGGGAGCTTCTCAGACTGCGGAAAATTTATTGGAAGAATTTTCACGTAGTAAAAAATCCGGTTTTAGTGTTGCTAAACATATCCGTGATTTTTCTTTAGAAACTGCGCAAGAACTAGCTGAATTTCTTGAGGATCATGAGGTAGATGAAATTATTCAGAGTGACCCTAATTTAAGCAAGGGAGAAATTTTGCGACTGTATGATTTTGCCAATGAGCATCACCTGACTTTTAAATATGTGGCGGACTTATTGGAGGTGAAAGTATTAAGGACAGAAGTAGCGGAAATTATTGGTATCCCGGTCGTGGAAGTGAAGAGAACCACTTTAGACGGTTGGGGAAAAATCTTTAAAAGAATCTTTGATATAGTCGTTTCCGCTATATTGATTATTATTCTATCACCGATAATTTTGTTAACTGTTTTCTTTATTGTTGTTGATTCGCGCGGACCGATTTTATTTTCTCGTCGTGATGACGGTACTTATGTCACTCGTATCGGAGCCGGTGGTAAACCTTTCCGTTATTTTAAATTTCGCTCCATGATTCCTAATTCCGATAGCATGCGTTATAAGGAGTTGGCGGATCGTAATTTGCGCGCGGATGGACCGATGGTTAAAATTAAAGATGACCCGCGTGTCACACGCATCGGTAAATTTATTCGTCGTTGGTCTTTAGATGAGCTACCGGAATTATTTTTGGTCTTTATGGGTCGCATGAGTTTAGTGGGACCGCGTCCTCATTTACCGGAAGAAGTCGCTAAATATGAAAATTATCACAAAAAAACTTTAACTATAAAGCCTGGTATTACCGGCTTAGCTCAAGTTTCCGGACGTAGTGATTTATTGTTTGAAGAAGAGGCTAAGCTGGATGTTTATTATATTGAGAATTGGTCTTTAATGTTGGATATTTCTATTTTACTCCGAACGCCATTTGCCGTTCTCAAACATCGTAACGCCGAATAATTTATTAAATTGCCCGATGACGGGTCCCTTAAACATGAAAGTTGCTCTAATTCATGACCACTTAGCTCAAGATGGCGGTGCTGAAAAAGTACTGAATATTCTCGCCGGTATGTTTCCGGAAGCGCCAATTTACACTCTCTTGTCAGAAGAAAAAAACGTCAATAAATATTTTAAAAATAGGCAGATAGAAACTTCTATTATTCAAAAGCTCCCCGGTGGTGTTAAACATTATCAGTGGTATTTATTGTTTATGCCCATGGCCGTGGAGTTTTTTGATTTACGTGCTTATGACCTGGTGATTTCTGATACCAGTTCTTTTGCTAAAGGAGTGATTACTAGACCGGAAACTTTACATATTTGTTATTGTCATACGCCTACTCGTTATCTCTGGAGTGATACTCATCAATATATTAATGAGCTGAAGTATAATAAGTGGTTTAAGAAAATTATTTCTTACGTTCTTAATGGTTTGCGTATTTGGGATCGGGCCGCGGCCGATCGGGTAGATATGTTTATCGCTAACTCTAAAACTGTTCAAAAAAGAATTACTAAATATTATCGTCGTGATTCCGTGGTCATCTATCCGCCGGTAGAAACAGAAAAATTCACGCCTCTTGATTTAAACGCGCAGTCGGCAGAAGAAAAATATTTTTTGCTTGGCTGTCGTTTAGCCCCTTATAAGAGGGTGGATATAGTAGTAGAAGCTTTTAAAAGTTTGGGAGAAAATTATAAATTAAAAATATTTGGGGATGGCGTTGATTTATCGCGCTTGCAAGACTTGGCAGGCGGAGCTTCTAATATTGAATTTTTAGGCAGAGTAAGCGAGACGGAAAAGGTGCAGCTCTTTGCCGGTGCGCAAGCGTTTATTAATCCCCAAGAAGAAGATTTTGGTATTACCGTTGTGGAGTCAATGGCGGCCGGACGACCAGTCATCGCTTATCGCCGGGGCGGGGCAACAGAAACTATTATAGAAGGGAAGACGGGATTATTTTTTTCTGAGCAGACGGTTAGCTCTTTAGTCGCAACAATTAAAGAATTTAACTCCGCTGATTTTAATTCGCAAGAAATTAGACAACATGCCGAAGAATTTTCTGTCGCTAATTTTCAGAAACAATTAAAAGATTTTATTGCTCAGCATTATCAAGAAGAGGATAGAAAATAAAAAGGACGAGATTATATGAAAATAGGTGTGGATATTAGAGTATTAATGGATAAGTATTATAGCGGTGTATCAGAATATACCGCTAATTTATTAATGGCTATTTTGCGCCAAGATAAGTTAAATAATTATAAATTTTTTTATAATTCTTGGCATGATTTAGGCGGTCGTTTAGATCGTTGGCAGCAGGAAAATTCGGAACTGATAGGCACTCATGTTCCTAATAAGATTTTTTATAGTTTACAAAAATTTTTAGCTTATCCTAAACTGGATAAAATTTTGGGCGGTGTAGATATTTTTTGGTCACCGCATTTTAATTTTAGCAGTTTTAGCGGTTCCGCCTCCGGTTTAAAAAAAATTATTACTGTTTGTGATTTGTCATTTTTAAGATACCCGGAATTTTTTAGTTGGCGCAAACGTTTATGGCACGGCGGTTTGGATATAAAAAAACTTTTGCGAGAGTCGGAGTCCATCGTCGCTATCTCCGAACATACTAAGCGAGATATCATTGAACTTATTGGTATTGATGCTAAAAAAATTACTGTAATTTATCCCGGTAATAATATTAGTCGTTCTCAGCCGGCAGCAGCCGCAAAAGAACATTTTTTACGGCAACATGATTTAATTATAGATGGTGAGCAGGGAACCGCCCCTTTTGTTTTATTTGTCAGCAATATTGAACCGCGCAAAAATATTAAAGGATTAATTGAAGCTTTTAATATACTGCGGAATAAATATCAATCCGACCTCAAGTTGAGCAAGCTTAAATTAGTGTTAGCCGGAGCTAGCGGTTGGAAGAATAAAGCAATTTATCAAGCTTGGCGTCAGTCACCTTATCAAAAAGACATTAAATTTTTAGGCTATATCAGTCAGGCAGAAAAAGAAATTTTGTATGATAGTGCCGCCATGTTGGCTTACCCCTCTTTCTATGAAGGTTTTGGTTTTCCTCCGCTAGAGGCTATGACTTTTGGTCTTCCCGTAGTTTGTTCTAATGTGGCTAGTTTACCGGAAGTGGTGGGTGAGGCGGCTATTATGATTAATCCTTTTGATTCTGAAGAAATAGCCGAAGCTTTGGCTAGCATTTTAATAGACGATGATTTGCGGGAGAGTCTAATTAATAAGGGCTATGAACGAGCTAAACTTTTTTCTTGGGACAAGACGGCGGGAGAATATTTACAATTATTTAAAAGTTTATGAGATTTAAAAAACTTGCCGAAAATTATCGACAAGTTTTTTTGTTGATGTGCCGCGAGAGGGACTCGAACCCTCATGGGGTTGCCCCCGCACGATTTTGAGTCGTGTTCGTCTACCAGTTCCGACATCGCGGCGATTAGCTAAATAACTTAGTAAAAGTCTTAATTAAAGTCTAAGATAAATTACAAAAATAGTATAGTAAATAAGCTTTTAATTGTCAAAGGAATTTCTTTAAGATATAATGAATTATAGTAAATTTGATATGGGAAAAATAATCGCGATTGTTAATCAAAAAGGTGGGGTTGGAAAAACTACCACAGCCGTTAATTTAAGTGCCTACCTAGCTCATCTTGGTAAGCAGGTTCTTTTAATTGATGTTGACCCGCAAGCTAACGCCACTTCTGGTTTAGGCCTTGATCATCGTAACTTGGAGGCGGGTATTTATGAATCGTTAGTCGGTAATAAGCCTGTTTTTGAAATTATTAAACGGACGGTGCAGTCCGGTTTACAAATAGCGCCTGCCACTCTCGCTCTCGCTGGAGCAGGGATAGAAATGGTTACCCTAGATAATCGGGAATTTCGTTTGTCTCAGATTTTAGAAGATGTAAAAAAAGATTTTGATTATATTATTATTGACGGACCACCTTCACTTGGTCTTTTAACGGTTAATAGTTTGGTAGCGGCTGATGAGGTCTTAATTCCGATTCAAAGCGAATATTATGCCCTAGAGGGACTCAGTCAGCTCTTGGAAACGATTAGCTTGGTGCAAAATAATTTAAAACCGAATCTGGGAATTATGGGAGCAGTGATTACCATGTTTGATCGTCGTAATAAATTGTCGGAGTCGGTGTTAAAAGAATTATATCAATATTTTCCCAACAGAATATTTCGTTCCGTTATTCCTCGCAGTGTTCGTTTGGCGGAAGCGCCAAGTTATGGACGTTCTATTCTCCATTACAATCCCAAGTCAAAAGGGGGTCGAGCTTATGAAGGTTTGGCCAGGGAAGTAATGAGTTTGGAAAAATAATTTATACAAGAAGAATATTCTTTAATCAAAAAATATATGCCATCAGGTCTAGGCCGAGGACTCGGCTCCTTAATTCCTAAAAAAACTGTTACTTACGGACAAAATCCTTTTGCGACTGGTGCGGCTGCGGAAGATGCTGTAGTCTTAAATGACTGTGATAGAGTATTAAAAATAAATCCAGCGCGGATTGTTATTAATCCCCAACAACCGCGCACTCATTTTAATGAAGCGGCTCTTAACGATTTAACTCAGTCTGTTAAACAACACGGCATTATTCAGCCTTTGATTGTTACTAAAAAAGGTGATGATTTTGAGCTGATTGCCGGTGAGCGTCGTTGGCGCGCGGCTAAAGCCTTAAATCTCAAAGAGGTCCCAGTAATTGTGCGAGCAGAACAAGAACAGAAAAAATTAGAGTTGGCCTTAATTGAAAATTTACAACGGGAAAACCTTAACCCCCTGGAAAGTGCGCGGGCTTATCAGCGCCTTATTAGTGAATTTAATATTACCCAAGAAGAAGCGGCGCATAAATTAGGTAAAGCTCGTTCCAGTATCGCCAATGCTTTACGGCTTCTTTCGCTTCCGGCAGCCATTCAGGAGGCTTTAGCGGCCGGTAAAATTACAGAAGCACATGCTAAATACCTTCTCGGCTTGGAGGGAGAAGATAAACAGCTCAGCATGTTGAAGAAGATAATCCGACAGAATCTAACAGTAGCGGAAACCGATAAAGAAATAAAACGCTTGGGTGGCACCAAAGCGTCTAAACCTAAAGATTATTTTGATAAAGCTAAAGAAGATGAGCTCGGTGAATTTTTGAGCACAAAAGTGGAAATTAAGCGGCAAGGGAAGGGCGGTAAACTTATTATTGATTTTTATAGCGAAGAGGAGCTTGGCGATATCGTCAAGAAAATTAAGTAGTGATTCTTTCAATTGTTTCTAATACTTTATCGTTACTGTAGTTAGTAATTGAAATATCTTTTTTCTCCTCTTTTATTTTTTGGACTTTATTTAAAATAGAATTTATTTCATTTCTATGAAGTTCACTGTTCGGATCATTTTTATCTTTTAGTAACTTTAAGTAATAATTTAATTGTGTTACTACTTGGCGATAAAAAACGACTTGAGCCGGATGTTTGAGTAATTGTTCTGTTAATTTTGTTTGACGTTTTTCCGGGTCTAAATCTAAATTTTTTAAATTTTCAAATACTTTTGGGTCGGATAATGTTCGGGCAACTGCACAGAGTTGCATTAATTCATTAACATGGTCAGAATCTAAGCCAATAATTACCGGAATAATCGTTGTTAGTTTTCCTCGAAAATCTTTATTAATGGCAGATTGGAAATATTTTACTTCAGGCAACTTTTGCTTATCAAGATTCATTATTTTTTTGACGTTTTTTTCAAGCTTTTTTTCTAGAGCATAAACATCACTATTGCGCGAAGCGTCAATTCCCAGGGCAATTCTATCTATATTATCTTCATTGGCAACTTCGTTGTCGCCCATAAATTCATATATTACGTCAACCCCGTTTACTATATCATCAAAGCGACTAGTTAGATTTGAGCGCGTATTTTTACCCATCCATTGATAGCGCTCGCCATCAGAAGCAATCATTATTTCTAAAATTTCTGAACGTTTTTCACCATCGTGAATTTTTTCAATATCCGCCCGACTCAAGTGCTCTAATTGATTTTCAAATTTTTCCTCAAATCGCTCAACCATCGCTAAATCTCGGTTTATTGACTCATCGCTAAAAATATCAGTAAAATCTTTTTCTTGAATTCTTACTTTGCCGGGATTTTTTAGAATAATCTCGGTATTTTGTTTATGTTGTTCAATAACTAGATCTTTATCTAAATTATTGAAAAAAGAGTTTTCATTCATATGAAATTAATATCCCATAAAAGTCTAGAATTTACAAGTATTGCTTATTTATTTCTAATTTCTTGGGAAAATATTAATAGTTGCTAATCTTATCGTCATATACTAAAATGATAATAACTTTATAATTTTTTATCAAATTTTTCATGTCTTTTGTCCATCTCCACAATCATAGCCATTATTCTCTTTTAGACGGTTTAACCAAGCTGGATGAGATGGTTAATTATGCCAAAGAACAGGGTTCGCCGGCTATTGCCCTGACTGATCATGGCACGATGTACGGGATTATAGAGTTCTATCAGAAGGCTAAAAAGGCCGGTATTAAGCCGATTCTTGGCGTGGAGACCTATCTAGCGCCTGCTTCACGTTTTGATAAAAATATCAGAAGCGATAAGGGACACCATTTACTTCTTTTAGCTAAAAATATCACTGGTTATAAAAATTTAATTAAGCTTGTTTCTATAGCCCATTTAGAGGGTTTTTATTATAAACCGCGAATAGATTGGGAACTTTTAACTAAACATCATGATGGTCTAATTGCGACAACAGCCTGTTTAGCCGGAGAAATTGCCGATTTAATCGCTTCGGATCGTTTAGATGAGGCGAAAAAAAGAATTTTAGAATATAGTGAACTTTTTGGTAAAGATAATTTTTATCTAGAATTGCAAGACCATCCGGAAATGCCGGAGCAAGTTCGCCATAACAAACAATTAATTGAATTTGCACGCGAACTCAATTTACCTTTAGTAGCGACTAATGATGTTCATTATTTAAAGAAAGAAGATGCTGAGGCTCAGGATATATTGCTGTGTTTACAGAATAAGAAAAAAAAATCCGATACTGATCGGATGACGATGATTGGTCGCGGTGATTATTCTTTACGTTCTAATGCTGATATGATTGCCGCATTTTCGGAAACACCGGAAGCTGTGGCCAACACTTTAAAAATAGCGGAGATGTGTAATGTGGAGTTGGAGTTGGGAAATATTCAAATGCCACACTTTGAAGTACCCGCTGGTTATAATGGAAATTCTTATTTACGGGAACTTTGTGAAAAGGGAATTAGTCAGCGTTTTTCCGACGCTGAGGCGTCTGAATTGAAAATCGTCAATGAGCGTCTGGATTATGAATTAGGGGTTATCGCTAAAATGGGTTGGCCGGCTTACTTTTTAATTGTGGCTGATTTTATAAGTTGGGCTAAGGGCAATAAAATTGTCGTCGGTCCCGGTCGTGGTTCGGCGGCCGGTTCTTTGGTTTGTTATTTAACCGGTATTACTAATCTTGATCCTTTAAAATATGATTTAGTTTTTGAGCGTTTCTTGAATCCTGAACGTATTTCCATGCCTGATATTGATATGGATTTTGCCGATATCAGACGGGGAGAGGTTCTGCGTTATGTGGAAGAAAAATATGGTCATGATCATGTTTCACAGATTATAACTTTCGGTACTATGGCGGCTAGAGCTGCGGTGCGTGATGTCGGGAGAGTTTTGGATGAACCTTATGAATTTTGCGATAAGATTTCTAAGAGCATTCCGATGTTTATGAAGCTGGGAGAAGCGATTAAGACGGTACCGGAAATACGAGAAATGTATAATAACGATCCGGCCGCTAAAAGAGTCTTAGATTATGCCCAGCGTTTGGAAGGGGTAGCGAGACATGCCTCAACGCATGCTTGCGGTGTTTTGATTACTAAAGATCCTTTGACTGAATATGTACCCGTTCAATACGCTTCCTCGGCTGACCGTAGCATTATTTCCCAATATTCTCTTCATCCGATTGAAGACTTAGGCTTGTTAAAGATGGATTTTTTGGGTTTGAAAAACTTAACGATTATTGAGTCGGCTTTAAAAATTATTAAAAATACACGCGGTCTAGATTTAGATATTGATAAAATTCCCCTGGATGACGCTAAAACTTATAAATTATTTCAAGACGGAGAAACTACTGGAGTATTTCAATTTGAATCTTCTGGTATGAAGCGTTATTTGCGTGAACTAAAGCCTACGGAATTTGAAGATATCATTGCCATGGTTGCTCTTTATCGTCCCGGTCCGATGGAATGGATTCCGGATTATATTACCGGTAAACACAGTGATAAAAAAACCACTTATCTACATCCGAAGTTAGCGCCGATTTTAGAAAAAACTTATGGTGTCGCTATTTATCAGGAACAGGTCATGCAAATCGCGCGTGATTTAGCCGGTTTTACTATGGGTCAGGCTGATGTTTTACGTAAGGCGATGGGTAAAAAGATTGTTTCTCTTCTCGCTGAACAAAAAGAAAAATTTATTGAGGGTTGCGTTAAAAATGGTGTCTATAAAGAATTAGGAGAAAAAGTTTTCTCTTTCATTGAACCTTTTGCCGGTTACGGTTTTAATCGTAGTCATGCCGCTTGTTATGCCATGATTGGTTATCAGACCGCTTATTTGAAAGCACAGTGGCCGGTAGAATTTATGGCCGCTCTCTTAACTTCAGATCAAGGGGATACCGATCGAGCGGCGGTGGAGATTAATGAGTGTCGTAATATGGGTATTAATATTATGGCGCCAGATATTAATGAGTCTTTTGATAGTTTTACCGTTGTCACTCCCGGCACTAAGGAAAATCAGGCTGTCACTCCGGCGACAGCGGAAAAGATAGACACGATTCGTTTTGGCCTGAAAGCTATTAAAAATGTGGGAGAACATATTGTGGAAGAAATTATTAGGGAACGTAAAGAGAATGGCCACTATCAAGACATTTTTGATTTATTAGAGAGAATTACGGATAAAGATTTAAATAAAAAATCGTTAGATAGTTTAATAAAGTGTGGCGCTTTAGATAATTATGGTGAACGCGGTTGGCTATTAGCAAACATGGAACGTCTTTTGAGCTTTAATAAAGAGTTAGCGAGAAACTCAGATAGTAAACAGGATAGTTTATTTGCTGATTTGCCTAGCGCTGGCCTAGGGCGGCCCACGCTTAATTCGGCTCCGCCGGCTGAATCCAACGAGAAATTAATTTGGGAAAAAGAATTATTAGGATTGTATGTGAGTGAACATCCTTATAATACTTTTCGTCCATATTTAGCTAAATATGCTATTTCTATTGCAGAACTGGGTGGACATAAAGGAGATGACCGAGTGATAACGGCCGGTGTTATTTCTACAATTAAAAAAATAATGACGCGTAAAGGGGAGTCTATGTTGTTTGTAAAATTAGAAGACGCGACCAGCACGGTTGAGCTTTTAGTTTTTCCGCGCTTGTTACAAGAAAATAGTGACCTCTGGGTTAGCGGTCAGGCCATAATACTTGATGGAAAAGTTTCTGATAAAGATCAGGAAATAAAAATATTAGTTAATCGCGCTTCCGCCTTAGATCATTTCAATCCGCTTGAGTCTATAGATGCCTTTAAAAAAATTGTTTTGGAAGGACCGTCAGCCGTCAGCTCACGTAACGGTTATAGAAATAATTACCGGTCGGCAGCTAAGTCAGAAAAACCTGTTGTGAAGCGGGAAGTTAATGTCGCTAAGACCGCAGTCGCTCCAGCTAAAGAAATTAGTAGGGCAACCGCCACTTTATCGGAACAGCCTATCCTGAGAACGGAAATTAATGTTGCTCCCGACCCCAAAGCTCTGCGCCTGACTTTTTTAAAGGAATTAAATCAGTCAGACTTAGAAAAAATACGAAATATTTGTCTGCGCTATACTGGCCCGAATGAAGTACGCTTGAGAATTATGCAAGATGGAAAGTCTCAAGTCATTAAGGCGCCATTTCTAGTGGATAACAATGAGAAGTTGCGTTCGGAATTATTGCAGGATTTTTCCGAGACTTTAAAAATAACGTAATAATTATTATTAGATTTATTTTTTGTTGGCGTGCTTTGAAATTTCTGCTATAATGTAAGAAGCTGACAAACTAGCTTCTTTTTTTGTAAATTTTTTAATTTTTCTCTTTCAATAATTATGCCTAGAGTCAAATCTTCTGACACCGCTCCTAAAAAAGCCCCTGTCAGGAAAAAAACCCTCACTAAAACAATTCATCCCAAGAAAAAAACTAAATCTATTTTGGTGGATGTTATTGAAGATGAGGCTTTGCCGTCAGAAAAAAAATTGGCTAGTGATTTTCCCGTGGAATCAGAAAATAAAAAGAAAAGAAAGGGCATGACGTCTCAGGCGGAGAAGACAACTTCAGAAATTAGTTCTAATCTTGATAGACAAAAAGAATTTTTTTCCAGTTTAGCTTTGAAAGAAAAATCTACAGATAACTCAAACGATGGACGAGGCGGAAAACAGGACCGGGAAGCTGGTAAAAGAAGTCTAGGACTTTATCGTCGCCTCGCGATTAAGTTTATTATTCTTGTAGTGGCCTTAGCAGTAATAGTTGCTTATTTTTCTTTTTCTAAATTAACCGTGGCTGTGAATTTGAAAGGTGAAACAATTAGTGATACTTTACTTTTAAAAATTTTTGATCCCAATAATACTGAGGTCCCCACAGTAGATGATGCTACTGATTCTATCACTAAAACCGCGACCGCCACTGTTTCTATGTTGCAAAATGATCCGCGTGAACCAATGGCCGGAAATATTAAGGAAATAGGCACCTCAGTAGATAAAACTTATTTGGCTACAGGAGAAACTTATTTGGGCGAAGAAGTTGTTGGTAGTGTGAGAATTATCAATAATTACAATAAAAGTCAGCCTTTAGTAGCTACTACCCGTCTCTTGAGTCCTGATGGAAAGTTATTTCGCATAAAAAACGCAGTTAATGTCCCGGCTGGAGGCGAAGTTACTGTTGATATCTATACCGATAAACCAGCCGAGAATATGGCCATTAGTTCTACTACTTTTACTATTCCCGGTCTTTGGCTCGGTCTTCAGGATAAAATTTATGCTAAAAATGACGCCCCCTTTACCTTCACTAAAAAAGTTCAGAAATATGTTACTGCTAATGACTTGGAAATGGCTGTAAAAGATATTGGAGAGAATTTAATTGACAATGCTAAGTCTAAGGCTGGTGCTGGTCAGAACTGGCTTTATCTGACTTTAACGTCGCCGGTTGTTAATATTGACGCTAAAGTTGGCGCCAAACAAGAAGAATTTACCGCTAAAGCGAGTGGTAAGATTGTGGCGGTGGCGGTTGATGTGTCTGAAATGTCTAAACTAGCGGCCGCCAAACTTAATTTGATTATACCCGATGATAAAGAATTGGCTAATTTTAAAGGTGACAACATTTCCTATAGTCTGGATAATTATGATGTTGCTAGTAAGACCGCGACCGTTAAGGCTAGTTTTAGCGGGACAATGATTTTAAGAAGTGATGCTCAAGTGATTAATCCTCAGCAGTTGGTTGGTTTAACCGATGAACAAATTAGAACTTATTTGAACAGTCGTCCGGAACTTAAGGAATATACTCTTAAATTTTCTCCAGCTTTTATGAAAAAAGCTCCCAGCTTAGTTGATCGTATTAAAATTGAAGTAGATAAAAATTAAAGAAGATTTGGTAAAATTAGAGAAGACGGGAAATCCTAGTTATATTAAAAAATACCGCATATGAGCGGTATTTTTTGTGTTTAATATATTGATGAGAATTTAGAATAGACCTAAAAATTTATAATTTTTCTTAGCTTTTTTAGTTTTATTATTATAAATTACTAAAGCTTCTTTAGCACTTTTATTGTCAAAAATAATAGAACCTAAAGCCGCTGTCAGACGCGTTGCTTCTTCTAAAGACCGTTGGTGTAAATTACGACCCATGGCCAAGCCGGTGGTTCCGGAGATTTTTATTTGTTCTTCTAACTCTTTTAGCATTTCCGATACTGTTCGGCGAGAACCACCAACACAAATCACCTTAGTGTGACCGGCCGCCATAACTGCTTCTTGAAATTTTTTCGCGGTTAGTTTGGTATTTTTGGAGCCGTAAGGATATTTTATTTTGACAAAGTCGGCATCAAGAGCCGCTGCCATCCCGGCTCCGCCGGCTATAGTATGAATATTTTCTTCTTTGACATTTTTTCCACGCGGATACATCCAAATAACGGCTGTTAATCCGGCTTGATGTGCCTGCCAAATGGCCGAGGCAGCCGTTGCCAGTAGTTGTGATTCAAATTTTCCCCCCAAATAAATTGTATAACCGATGCCGACGATATTTAAACCACTTTGTTTTTTGAATTTAACAATGTCTGCGATTGTCCACCAAGTTGGGCTGGAGTCTTTATCATCATTTGGTCCTAAATTACTTTTTCCGTTTAATTTAATGATATAGGGAACTTGCTTATAATTATGTCCATAATGAGAGATTAGACCGAGATGCGCTGCGAGAACGCCACCCTGAGAAGCGGCTGCTATTTTAAAAAGATGTTCCGGACTGGCATCTTCACTGGAGACATTAGCGCCGATGAAGTCATCGTTTAAATGTTCAACTTTTTGATCGCCGGCAATTAAAAATAAATTACCTCGATTTTTGGTTAATTTTCGATAGTTGTCACTATACTCACTTTTCTTATTGCCGGGGACACTTGCCGGTATTTTAAAATCGGTCATAAATTTTATAAATTTATAGTATTATGATATTATATAGTATAAGATACTTAAAATATTATATCATAAATATGGTGAAAGATAAAAACTTTAAGTTGGAAAAAGATTTGGCAAAATATGATAAGCTGGATAATCTTAGTTTGCGAGATATGAATTTCGGTTTGTGGTTGTCTCAGAAGCGACAAACATTTTTGCGTATTATCATTAGTTTTCTGGTTGTTTTGTGTGTCTTCTTTTTAGTTTATTCTGCTTATAATTATATTATTTATTTCATGAACGACGATCCTGTAACTGATGTTTATGTCCCGTTATCACCACGTCAGGTGACAGAAGATTTACAGGTTTCGGCTGTGGAAATTTTGCCCAGCGGTGACAGCCATGATTTGGCGGTGATCATAAAAAATCCCAATGAAAAATTTTCTGTTACTTTTAATTATTGCTTCATGTCTGGAGATAGTAATATTCTTTGTCGTAGTGATTTTATTTTACCAGCCGCGGAGAAACATATACTCGCCTTAAGCCAAGACTTACCCGATGGTTCTGGAGAAATTTTTTTGCTAGTAAGCGACGTCGTCTGGAGACGTTTTGACGCTCATCAGATTCCGGACTGGCAATCATTTATTTCTAATCATTTAAATTTTGAAGTTACAGATTCTAGCTTCAAACCGGCGGCGACTAATGGCTTATCGGATAAAGTAAATTTAAGTGCTCTTGATTTTTCCATTACTAACCAAACCCCCTATGGTTATTATCAAGCGCCTTTAAATATCTTGCTTTATAATGGTTCAATTTTAGTTGGCGTGCAGAGATATTTTCTCTCCAATTTTTTGCCGGGTGAAATCAGAAAAATTAAATTAAGCTGGTTTGATAATTTAAATAATGTGACCCGCACGGCAGTAGAGCCGGATATTAATATTTTGGATGATAATGTATATCTAAAATACCAAGGGGCGACAGTCAACTAATCGTCTGGTAATTATCTTTTATGTTTAGTCGTCTAAGAATATATTTAAGTAATTTTGATTGGATTATCTTTGCTGCTGTGTTTCTTTTGGTTGCCTTCGGTCTCTTAGAGATCTACAGCGTTGCTTTGGGGCAGGGTAGTTTTAATTTATTTAATTTCCAGAAGCAGCTATTACTCGCCGGCATAGGTTTCGCTGGCCTTTTTATTTTTGCGTTCTTTGATTCTTATTTTCTAAAAAGTTTGAATCGTTATTTTTATGTTTTAGCCGTTCTTTTATTACTGGGTGTATTAGTTTTTGGCGCGACTATTCGCGGTACTCGTGGTTGGTTTGCTTTTGCCGGTTTTAATCTACAGCCAGTAGAGTTTGTAAAAATAGTCTTAATCCTTTTTTTGGCTAATTTTTTTTCCGGTCTGGCGACTAAAGTCAAGACTATTAGACATTTCCTTTTTTCCGCACTCGGAGCCGGTTTTCTTATTACTTTAGCGCTTTTGCAGCCGGATTTTGGTTCAGCTATGATTTTGAGTGCTATTTGGCTGTTAATGATTATTGTTGCTGGATTTAATAAAAAATATTATTTGGCAGTTGGCATGACTGTTTTGGTTTTACTTAGCTTCTCTTGGTTTTTTCTTTTTAAGGACTATCAGAAAGAGCGGGTGATAAATTTTTTTAATCCGGGTGCGAATGCCCGGGAGTCAGGTTATAATATTTCTCAGGCTATTATTGCGGTCGGGGCCGGAGGTTTGACTGGCAAGGGGGTAGGCTTCGGGTCACAATCACAGTTAAAATTCTTACCGGAAGCTCAAACTGACTTTATTTTTGCGGTTATTTCTGAGGAATTGGGCTTTTTAGGGGTTCTTTTAGTCCTAAGCTTCTATGCCGTTTTTCTCTTCCGTTGTTGGCGTGTCTTGCCTGAAATTAAGAATGATTTCGGTATTTATTTCATAATTGGCGGCGCGGGCTTGATTTTTATTCAAATGTTTATTAATATTGGTATGAACCTAGGAATCATGCCGGTTGTCGGCCTGCCGTTGCCATTTATCAGCTACGGGGGAAGTTCTCTAGTCTCTCTCCTAATTTTAGTGGGCATTATGGAGAATATAATTATTAAATCAAAAATCAGTTTTTAATATGGATATTAAATTAACAGCGCAAAAACGTGAATCAGGTGAGAAGCTTAATAAGGATGTAGTTCCGGCAGTTTTATACGGCAAAGGACTTAATAATGAGCACTTAAAAATCAATAGAGTAGAATTTGAAAAGGTTTTTAAATTAGCCGGTGAATCTAACTTAATTAATTTAGATTTTGGTGATGGTGTGATTCCGGTTGTTGTAAAAGATACTCAGACTGATGTTTTAAAGGGCTTCTTCACCCATATTGATTTTTATCAAGTAAACATGAAGGAAGTAATCAAAGCAGAAATTCCTCTACATTTTATTGGCGAAGCTAAAGCGGTTAAGGAATTGGGTGGTGTACTTATTAAGGATATGGATTCCGTGGAAGTGGAATGTTTGCCCGGTGATTTGGTTGATCACATTGACGTAGATATTTCCGTTTTGAATGATTATGCCGATGCTATCCGCTTAGAGGATTTGAAGATTCCTAATGGACTTACTATTTTAAGTCAGACTAATGATATGGTGGCGGCCGTTAGAGAACCTCGCGTGGAGGTTGAGGAGGAAGTAGTGGAGACCGCGGAAGAAGGTGAAAAGAAAGAAGGTGAGAAGGGGGATACTGCCGGTGAGGGTGCTAAAGAAGAAGAAAAAAAGTAATTTAGATTTAAATAGAAAAATAAACCCCGGCTCTAAAGTCGGGGTTTTTGGTTTAATAGGTTGTCTTAAATACTAATTACCAAAAAACGATATTTTTTTCTTAAATCTTTTTTGCTGATTATATTGGCCGTCGGAAAGTATAATTTTGCTATTTTTTGACCAGAGATATTTTGACTGGGATCTATCTCGCAGATGAGGCTAATTTTTACTTCGTTTAAATTTAATTCTTTTAACTGCTTGAATAATTCTCGATAATATTTAAAGCCTTGTTTAGATCCATCTAGAGCTAATCGCGGTTCATGGTTAATGCCGGGGGACTTATTAATTTGAGTTGATGTTAAATATGGTAAGTTGGCAGCAATAATCAGATGTTTTTTGTTTAACTGATTTTGCTTAAATTTGAAAGCTTGCAGAAGATTTCCCCTGTAAAATTTAATTTTACTGCTGAGTTTGTGTTTAATGGCGTTTTGTTTAGCCACCTTTAAAGCGGGTGCAGAAATATCGCTGGCTTTAAACTCGGAATTTTTAAAAATATCATTCTTTAATTTTTTCAACTCACTAACCACAGCAATAATAATTGCGCCGGAACCGGTACCAATATCCACGATGGTACTGGTGACATGTTGCTGCTTATCTTTTTTTACTATATCAATAATTTCCTCTACCATCATTTCAGTCTCCGGGCGGGGAACTAAAACGGCTGGTGTCACCTTAAACTTTAGACCATAAAATTCTTTTTGCCCGGTTAAATAGGCGACCGGCCAATTATCTTGTCGTTTACGGCTCAGGATGAGAAATTTTTTATGAGTTGCCTTATTTATTGGTGTCTCGGGGTGAGTTAAGAGAAATTCTCTATTTTTTTGCAATAAAAAAGAGACGAAGATTTCCGTCTCTAAACGAGGTAAAGCAGATTGGGCGAAGATGTCGGCGATAGTCATATTAAGCTTTGTTAGCCGCTGTGGCCTCTTTATCGGCTTTTCTTAAGGCAGCTATGATTTCTTCTATTTCTCCATCTAAAATACGATTTATACTATGCCAAGAAATATTAATGCGATGATCGGTGACACGATCCTGGGAAACGTTATAGGTGCGAATTTTATCGACGCGATTACCGGCCCCGACTTGAGTGGCATGAGCGTTGGAGCTAGCAATACGACGGTCATCTTCTTGTTTGGCAAGCAGACGGGAACGAAGTACTTGAAAGGCCCTTTCTTTATTTTGATGCTGAGAGCGTTCGGTTTGTGAGCTGACGGTAATGCCGGTCGGAAGATGGACTAAACGAATAGCTGAATAAGTGGTATTAACGCTTTGCCCACCTGGGCCGCTGGAACAAAAAATATCAATCCGGACGTCGCCCGGTTTTATTTCTAAGTCTACTTCTTCTGCTTCGGGCAGAACGACGACCGTTGCTGTAGAAGTATGAACTCGTCCTTGTTTTTCGGTAGTAGGGACTCGTTGTACACGGTGAGTACCGGCTTCTAATTTTAAGGCACCGTAAGCACCGTCACCTTTTATTTCAAAGACAACTTCTTTAAAGCCACCAATACCAATAACACTGGAATCAATTAAACTTAATTTCCATTTGCGGCGTTCACAATAACGAGAATACATGCGAAAGAGGTCACCAGCGAATAAAGCGGCTTCATCACCACCGGTACCGGCCCTGATTTCTACAATGGCATTCTTCTTATCCTTTGGGTTATCGGGATTGATTTCTTCTTCTAACTCTTCTTTAATTTCTGTCGCTCGTTTTTCTAGCTCTAATAATTCTTCCTGAGCCATAGCGCGTAGTTCACCATCTTGTTCAGAATTTATAATCTCTTTATTTTGACTAATATTATCTTCAGTTTTTTCCAATTCTAAAATCAGCGTCATGGCCTTTTTTAGACTGGCGTGTTCTTGAGAGATTTTGACGAGTTCCTTTTGGTCGGCGATTAAGGCCGGGTCCATTAATTGCTGTTCCAGGTCGGAAAAACGTTTTTTGATGTCTGCGAACATAGATAATTTTAATTAAATAAAAATCGGGCAACAAAAAAACAAGCGGTTTATAATCATTTTAGCAGGAAAGCCAAATAATTACAGCCGCTTGTTTTGAGTAGCTATTTTTTACTTAATTTTACCTGAGCAATTTTTTTCAAATCTTTAGTCTTAACAACCACTTCTTTCTTAGCGCGAACTTCAGCGCGAGCAGCTCTCTTAACTTTCTTACCTTTTTTAATCTTAGCTACTCCTTCTTGAGCGCTAACCTTAGCGGTAAACTTTTCTACGCGACGAGCGGAATCAACCAATTTTTGCTTACCAGTATAGAAGGGATGGCAGGCTGCACATAGTTCAACTTTAATTTCCGGTTCGGTGGAGCCGGTTAGGAAAGTATTACCGCAGACGCAAGTTACCTTGCAATCAGAGTAGTATTTAGGATGAATATTCTCTTTCATATCTGACATTAAAAAAAATTTTATTGATTATTAATAAAATTTCTTGATATTATTTATCTATAATTTATGTTAATATAATGCTAGCATAGCTTTTAAATTTACGCAAGCCTGCTATAATATTAGGGAATATTCTGAGAACTTATGACTAAAATAGAAAATATCGCCAAAAATACCTCATATCTGACTTTAGCCCTGATTCTTCAGAAAATTATATCTTTTTCTTACTTTACTCTTTTGGCTCGTTATGTCGGGCCGGCCGCTTTGGGTCAATATTACCTTGCTATTTCTTTTACCACGATTTTTGCCATTTTTATTGATCTTGGTTTTGCTAATGTTTTAACACGAGAAATAGCTAAAGACAAGGATAGAGCTTCTAGCTGGCTGGGAAATATTTTGAGTTTAAAATTGCCATTAACTATTTTAGTGTTATTGGCTGTTTTTATTTTAATTAATGTCTTGGGTTATGATTCCATGACTAAAGCCTTAGTTTATGTGTCTTGCATTTCCATGGTCTTAGATTCCTTTACGGCGACATTTTTTTCGGCTGTACGTGGTTTTCATAATTTAAAGTATGAAAGTATATCTTCCGTTGTTTATCAGTTAATAGTATTAATTGTTGGTTATAGCGCCTTACTTTTGGGTGGTGGCTTGATTTTAGCAATAGGAGCCTTGGCGCTAGCTAGTATCTATAATTTTGTTTATTCCTGGTCGGTAGTGAGGCGTAAGTTACAAGTTGGCGTCCATTTTCTTTTTGATAAGCCCTTAATAAGAGAAATTTTAGTAATTAGTTGGCCTTTTGCTGCTTATGCTATTTTACAGAGAGTTTATACTTATTTAGATTCGGTTTTATTATCGGTCTTAGCGGGTGATGTTCAGGTTGGTTTATATCAGGTAGCTTTTAAAATTATTTTTGCCTTACAATTTTTACCTTTAGCTTTTACAGCTTCTTTATACCCGGCTCTAAGTGCTTATTGGCATTCTAATCGAGAACAACTGGCGGTGTCTTTTGAAAGGGCAATGAATTATTTAATTATTATATCTCTACCAATTATTGTTGGAGCCGTGGTATTAAGCGATAAAATAATATTATTGTTTAAGGATGGTTATGCCGGCGCGGCTTTGCCTTTAAGAATCTCTATTATTTCGTTATTTTTTATTTTTCTGAATTTTCCCGTTGGCGCCTTACTCAATGCTTGCGATGAACAACGTAAGAATACTCGCAATATGGCGATTGTGCTGTTTGTGAGCATAGCTATGAATTTATTCTTAATCCCTCGCTGGCAGGCAGTGGGAGCCAGCATGACAGTCTTAGCTACCAGCGCGTTGATGTTTATTCTTGGTATATTGGTAGTAAGAAAAATTATTACTTATCGTATCGGCAAGAATTTATTAGTTTTTACTAAAGTCTTTCTAGCCTCTCTATTAATGGGCTTAGTAATCTGGGTAGGACGAGAATATTTCAATGTTTTTATTACTACTATTTTAGGAGGCTTACTTTATTTTTTCATCCTTTTCCTTTTAGGCGGGTTTAGTCGTAACGATATTTTAAGTATTTATCATTCTTTCAGAAAATCTGACACCGGAGCCGTGAAAATTAACACGAATTTATGAAAACATTATTAATCACTTTAGAATACCCGCCCTTTAAAGGTGGCATAGCCAGTTATTATTCTAATTTGCTTAAGTCATGGCCACTTAACGAAGCTCTGGAGATTTTAGATAATAATAAAAATCAACTTGTAGTTACGCAAGGTTTGTTTGCTTGGCGGCGCGCTTTTAAAACTGTCTGGCAACGTTTACAGAAAAACGATATCTCTTATATTCTGGTCGGTCATATTCTACCTTTAGGCACGGTGACTTTTATATTGTCTTATTTAAAGTCATTTAAATATGCAGTATTTTTGCACGGCCTTGATTTCAATGCTACTTTAAATTCTCCGCGAAAAAGATTCCTCAGCGCTTTAATTCTACGACGAGCGGACAAAATTATTTGTGCCAATAATTACACAGCTGGTATAGTAGCGGATTTTTATCCGGCCGCTTGTAATAAGATTAAAGTGGTTAACCCTGGAGTGACGGGCCCGGATGATGAGGAGATAAATAAAATTAGCAATACGGTCAATCTAGACAGCCGATATAACTTAAAAACTCGCCTTATTTTATTAAGCGTTGGTCGCTTGGTACGACGTAAGGGCGTGGATTATGTTATTAAAGCTATAGAACAAATGTCCGAGCCCGAGAAAAAAAATTTAGTTTATTTTATTGCCGGTGCGGGACCTGATGAAAAATATTTAAAATCATTAGTTGCGGCAGAAGATACAAAAAGAATTATTTTTTTGGGAGCGGTAGATGAAAAAGATAAATGGCGCTGGTTAAAAAGATCGGATATATTTATTATGCCGGCCCGTAATATTAAAGGTGACGTGGAGGGCTTTGGCATCGTCTATTTGGAAGCTAATTTAATGTCTCGTCCTGTTATTGCTGGTAATTCCGGCGGAGTAGGCGATGCGATACTTGATTCTTATAACGGCCTCTTGGTAGAAGCGGAAAATATTGCTAGTATAAAAGCGGCGATAATTAAACTCGCTGGTGATGCTCAGCTCAGAAAAAAATTAGGAGAACAGGGAAGAGAGAGAGCACTTAAGGAATTTAATTGGTCCGGACAGGCTAAAAAAATAATTGATATTATTAATACACAGAATTTATGATTTCTATAATTATTCCGGTTTATAATCAGGCCAAGAAGTTAATAAAAACTTTAGAGAGTATTAATTCTCAGAGTTGGCGTGATTATGAGGTAATAATCGTTAATGATGGTTCACGCGATAAGGTGGAAGAAATATTTACCGCTTATTTTAAAGATTTACAGACGGAAAATAGTTACTTGTTTATTAATCAAAAAAATTTAGGGGCGCCAGCCGCTCGTAATCGCGGTGCGCGCGAAGCTAAGGGTGACTTTTTGTTTTTTTGTGATGCTGATGCGACTCTAGAACCAACAGCCTTAGAAGAATTAGTCGCAGCCTTACAGACTAATCCTGAAGCCAGTTATGCTTATCCTTCTTTTCATTGGGGGAGAAAATTATTTAAAGTTGGTCCTTTTGATCAAGAAAAATTAATGAGTGGCCCTAGTATTCATACTATGGCCCTTATTCGTCGCAGTGATTTTCCGGAAGCTGGTTGGGATGAAAGTATTAAAAAGTTTCAGGACTGGGACTTATGGTTGACGATGTTGGCGAACGGTAAATATGGCGTGTGGGTTGATAAAGTTTTATTTCGCGTGACGCCAGGCGGTGTTTATAGCTCCTGGCTGCCGTCCTTCGCTTATAAATTATTGCCATTTTTACCGGTAGTAAAAAAATATCAAGCGGCTTTAAAAGTAATTAAAGAAAAACATGCTTTGGACCAAATCGCCCAATAAGTTTTGGTTAGTTATTACTGCCGTCATTTTGTTAATGGTTGGAATAGTTTTTATTAGCATCCTGAATTTTTATTCTTCTCCTAGAATTTTGCCGACAGCGACTGTTAGTGTCCAAGAGAAAACTATTAAAGTAGAGCTTGTTGCTACTGCGGCCGACATGTATCGTGGTTTGAGCGGTCGAAGTTCTCTGTGTCCGGACTGTGGGATGTTATTTAATTTTCCTAACAGCGGAGAAAGAAAGTTCGTGATGCGTGATATGAAGTTTCCCCTAGATATTGTTTTTATTAGTAATGGTCGGATTATTAAAATTGACGATAATTTAGCGCCCGCGGGCGATAGACCGGAAATAATTTATAGTAGTGAGGGGGAGGCTAATCAAGTTCTGGAATTAAACGCCGGTTATACTACGCAAAATAATATTAATGTCGGAGACTTTGTTTCTTTTAATCCCTAGTTTATGTTAGCAATAAATTACCGAAAAATATCAATTATTCTCGGCCTGTTTTTATTAACAGAAATTTTGTCTTATATTGGTTTTGCTTCATCAATTGCTAATCCTTTTATTTTTGGTTTTTTTATTTTGACAGCCCTGTTTGTCACTGTTTATAAATTAGAATATGGCATTCTATTGGTTGCGGCGGAGTTATTGATATCATCTTTCGGTTATTTAATTTATTTAGATTTAAACGGTAGTCGTTTATCTCTGAGAATAATATTATGGCTCATAGTCATGGCAGTGTTTTTCTTCCAATTCTTAGGGCAATTAATTAAAGAGAAAAATCAGTCAGTTTATTGGAAAAATCTTAAGGATTTTGTCGCTTGGAAATGGTTTTTCCTCTTAGCTTTTTTTATTTTAATCGGTTTAATAAATGCCATTTTTCGCGGTAATGATTTAATGACGGTTTTTGCCGATTTTAACGCTTGGTTATATTTTCTGATGTTACTCCCAGTTATTGCGGTATATAGTCATTCTGAAAAGAGCATCGTGACTGGTCAGATATTAAGCGGTAAACAATCATCGGCTAAGTTAGAACTTTTATTAAATATATTTTTTGCCGCCTCGCTTTGGCTTAGTTTAAAAACTCTTTTTTTACTTTTTGTTTTTACTCATAATTTAAGTATTGGCCCGGAAATTTATACTTGGCTGAGACGTACTCTAGTGGGAGAGATGACACCGACTGCAAGCGGTTGGCCAAGAGTTTTTTTACAGGGGCAAATTTATCCGGTGGTGGCTTTTTTGATAATTTTTTGGCGGCGCGCTCAAGATTTACAGTGGAAAGAATTTTTTAAAATTAATAATTGGCCATTATTTGTGGTCTCATCTTTATTCCTTAGCAGTGTTTTGATTAGCTTTTCTCGTAGCTTTTGGCTTGGCTTGGCGGCTGTGATGTCGCTCAGCTTTATTTTATTATGGAGTTTAAATTCTTTTAAGAAGATGATGTTGGTAGCCGGCTGGGCAGCTCTATCATTCTTGGGGTCTTTTTTGATTATCTATTTAGTAGCCGCCTGGCCTTATTGGAATGTTAACGGTGCTTCTAATTTTAGCTCTGGATTAGTATCCCGGGTTACGGCCAGCGGGGAGGCGGCCTTAGTGTCACGCTGGTCACTATTGCCAGTTCTTAGTCAGGCTATTTTAAAAGAACCTTTATTTGGTCAAGGTTATGGCGCGACTGTCACTTATTTTTCCAGTGATCCAAGGGTGTTAGAAAATAATTCCAGTGGTCAATATACTACTTATGCTTTTGAATGGGGCTATTTAGATATTTGGTTGAAATTAGGCTTGGTCGGACTCTTAGCTTATTTAATTTTATTGTGGCAGATTTTGTCTGCAGCCTGGCAACAAGGTCTTAAACAAAATAATTATTTGTGGTTTGGTATTGGTGCTGCTCTTGTTTTTTTGGCGGTTATTAACTTTTTTACCCCCTATTTAAATCACCCTCTCGGTATTGGAGTCGTTATCGCCGGCTCTTGTTTAATTTGGCTAAATAAAGTATATTAGACAGTAATTAATCAAAAGTTCTATAATATAAATAGATAAAATATGAATGATCAAATAATTTCTCAAGAAGGTTACGATAAATTAAAAGATGAGATGACTTTCTTGTCTACTATTAAGCGAAAAGAGATTGCTGAGCGTATTGAACGCGCTAAGGAATTAGGAGACTTAAGTGAAAATGCTGAATATAGTGAAGCTAAAGATGCTCAAGCTCTTAACGAAGGTCGTGTATTAGAAATTTCCAATACTTTGAAAAATGTGACGGTAGTGGAGGGTACCACTTCTAATGATGAGGTGGCTATGGGCTCTAAAGTGACCGTCAAAACAGCGAGTGGGGAAAAGCAGTATACTATTGTTAGTTTTAATGAAGCCGATCCGGTGGGTGGAAAAATATCCAATGAGTCGCCATTAGGAGTTGCTTTTTTAAATAAACATAAAGGAGATGAAGTAGAGGTAGAAACTCCGGGTGGAATACTTAAATTTAAAATTACCAAAATAGAATAAAAATATGGCAGATAACTCTGCGGAAAAAAATTCTGATAGCGAACGAGATGAACGCGTCAAAAAATTAGAAGCGCTGACTAGCGCCGGACTTGTTGCTTATCCGGCTAAAGTAGAACGTGACTATGAAATAGCCGCGGTTTTAAGTGATTTTGCTAAGCATGAAAAAGCGGCTAAAGATTTTAACATTGTTGGTCGTTTGCGTGCTAAAAGGGAACATGGTAATTTGGTTTTTGCCAATTTAGAGGATGCTTCCGGTTCTATGCAGTTAGTTGTTTCTAAAAAAGATTTGGGTGCGGATAGTTTTAAAAATTTTATAAAATTTATTGATGTCGCTGATTTTATTCAGGTTAGCGGTCATTGTTTTGTTACTGCACGCGGTGAGCAAAGTTTAATGGTCGTAGATTGGAAATTACTGACTAAAGCCTTATTGCCAATTCCTGATGCTTGGTATGGTTTAAAAAATGAAGATGAGCGATTACGTAAACGTTATTTGGATTTATTGTTAAATCCGGAATTAAAAGAATTGTTTCGTCAAAAATCACGTTTTTGGGAGGTCACTAGGGAATTTATGAAAAGTCATGGTTTCTTTGAAGTGGAAACTCCGACCCTGGAAACTACCACTGGTGGCGCCGAAGCTAATCCTTTCCAGACTCATCATAATGATTTTGATTTGGATGTTTTTATGCGTATTTCTGTGGGTGAACTTTGGCAAAAACGTTTGATGGCGGCCGGTTATGAAAGAGTTTTTGAAATTGGCCGAGTTTATCGTAACGAAGGTTCTAGCCCCGATCATTTGCAGGAGTTCACTAACATGGAATTCTATTGGGCTTATGCTGACTATGAAATGGGTATGAAGTTAGCACAAGAATTATATCAAGATATTGCTCAAAAAGTTTTTGGTAAAACTAAATTTAGCACTAAAGGTTTTGAATATGATTTAGCGGGTGAATGGCCGCGCCTAGATTATCGTTCCGAGGTTATTAAACAGACCGGAGTGGATGTTATTAAAGCTACGGAAAAAGAGATGATGGCGGTTTTAGAAAAATTAAAAGTTAAGTATGAGGGGGATAATAAGGAGCGCTTAACTGATACGTTGTGGAAATATTGTCGGAAGAATATTGCCGGTCCAGTTTTTCTAATTAATCATCCTAAATTAGTTTCACCTTTGTCTAAAGCTAAGACGGATGATCCAGAGTTAACCGAACGTTTTCAGATTATTATTGCTGGGAGTGAGATAGGGAATGGTTTTTCCGAATTGAATGATCCGGTAGATCAGCGTCAACGTTTTGAAGAACAACAGACTTTAATTGACAGGGGGGATAAAGAAGCGATGATGCCGGATTGGGAATTTGTAGAGATGCTTGAGCATGGTATTCCGCCTACTTGTGGTTTTGGCTTTGGGGAAAGATTATTTGCCTTTTTGGTTGATAAACCGGTTAGGGAGGTTACTTTGTTTCCTTTGATGCGTCCTAAAGCGGATGACTTGAAAAAAGAAGATAAATAGATTATATTATTTATTGTATTCGGGGATCGTCTAATGGTAGGACGACTGGTTCTGGTCCAGTTAATCGGGGTTCAAATCCCTGTCCCCGAGCAATACGGAACGAACAGGCTGTGAAAGGCCTGTTTTTCCTTTATCTAAGCGGTTTTTATGCAGTTCAAAAGTGGAATTTAGGCGAGGCATCCATTTAAGCAAAAATTCAAAAGCCGGAGTGTAATTTGTGTCTAATTTTAGGTCTTTTAATTGAAAGTTCAAAAATATTTCGCTTAAAATCTCTCTTTTCTTTTCTGTGCTTGTTTTTGGGTTTAGATAATCCTTTTTAGCATTAAAAGCTAAGTCGTGTATAGCAACGCCTTGTTTGCAGAAATCAATCGTATTATCATTTAACTTTTCAATATTCTTCTTGATTGATTTTTCTGCTTCTGAATACTGTTTAAATTTTTTATTATAAAATTCAAGAGTGATATTCTTATCTATTTTATCCTCATATATAGCTTCTAATCTTTGCTCTATCTTCTTAAGTTCATTATTGTAGGTTTTCATTTGTGTTTCTTTGTATTCTTTTTGGTCGGTAAAACTATCTTTTAAATTTTTTTCAAGCCAATTTAAAACCTTTTCGTTTTTAGGCGAAACTTTATCAAATAAAGGAAATATCATTTCTTCTAAATCTTCTTGTCTAATATATTTTTTTTGGGAACAAGGCTTATATCTATTGCAATAGCCATACCAGTGGCCTTTTTGTTTTGCCCATGTTATTACTCCGCCACATTCACCGCATTTTATTTTACCCTTAAATATCGGAAGATGTTTTTTATATCTCGGGGCATTTATCGGTCTTGTTATTTTCTCTTGAACTTTATCAAATAATTCTTCGCTTATTATAGCTTTATGCTTTCCTTGATATATTTTATCGCTCCATTTCATTTTTCCACAATAAAAAGGATCTAATAAAAAACGGTGCATAGAACTTTTGCCAACCGGTTTTCCGGTTTTTGACCTTAATCCTTTGTCATACATAATCTCACATAGCTTTTTAAGGGAATAATTGCCGGTAGAATAAAGTTTAAACATTGTTTTGATATATGGAGCCACCTCATCATCTACAACATGGATTTTGTGTCCTTTTTCGCCTACGGTTTTATATCCTAACGGCGGTTTAGTCGGCAACCAACCCGCTTCAATTTTAGCTTTTTGTCCTTTTTTAACTTCCTCGCTTAAATTATCTATATAATTTTTAGCAAATAAAATTCTAATACCCCAATTAAGCTTTTCTTGTGATCTTGAATCTTTGTGCATGATAAGACTATCTTTAACTAAATGGACTTTTCGCTCGCCGTCTTGCCTAAGCCAGCCGTCAACGGCAACCATATCTTTAAAATTTCTTGTTAAGCGGTCGGCTTTTTCACAAACAATAATTTTAAGTTTTTTATCTTTTACATACTTTAACATTTCGGCAAATTTATTTCGTTGTTTTTCTCCGCTCGCACTTTCAGATATTTTAAAAACCTTATCAATCGTTAATTCATTTTTATAGCAATAGTCTTTTAAATATTTTTCTTGAGCAGGTAAAGAATATCCGGTTTCTTCTTGTTCTTTACTGGATACTCGGCAAAATATTATACATTTTTGTTTATTGTTTTTCATATGATAATTTTTAATACAAAAAGGGACGGTCGTAGCTTACCTAACAGAATAAAGCAAAAGCTATATTTGTCAGTACGAACCGCCCCTTTTTGGGGACAAATAATATAAAAGCTTTTGCCTTTATTGTTTCTGTTAAGTAAGCATTTATATATTATCATATTTATTTATTACTGCAAATTTCTTATTCTTAACTCTTTTAGCAAACTAAAGTAATCAACAAGCCCATTAGCAATTTCAGAGGCTTCTTGAAAACTCAAATCCTCGCCAAATTCTTCTTTGACGATTAATTGAAATTCAATTATTGATTCTTTAGAAAGCATTTTATTAAGTAGTGTTAAAAATAATCGACCTTTCAAATACACCTTGCTTAAAAGGAATAAAATCAAGCTTGTAGGCTTTATATTCAACTTCACCGACCCATTCGGAGTCAAAGGTTTTTTCAAAAGCGGGAGTTATGGAGGAGCAAATTTTTTCAATAAATTTTATTGCCCAATATCCTAAAATCTCAACAGGCTCTAATAATGTTTGTGATCGAAAGAATTTCTTTTTACCAAAAGTTCTTTCGTCAAACATATCTTTACTTAAATATTTACAAACATAAGCACCGATATTATCTACATCGTTTAAGGTTTTTATATCTATATTTCCTTGTCCCCAAATTTCAGTTATTTCTCGGAAGTGAATAAATGGCATTTCACAAAGCAAGTGATAATGAACCGCTCCTCGTTGTTGAAATTCGGGTATAGCAAGATATTTAAAATCAGGGTATTTGTAAGTTATCCGTTTAATAAACTGATTAAAGATATAGTTTGCAGTTTTGAGGTCAGTGATATTTTTGGCAAAAGTCAAAGTCATAAATTTAGTTAATTGCGGGTTTGAGTTTATCAATCGTCTTATTTCCGTTCGTGTGCGATTGACGGAGTATTCTTGTTTCTTTTTCATTATTGCTAATTGCTCGAAAGCGTTTAATTGTTTTGGCTCTTTTTTGAGTATTTCTTCTTTGTTTGATTCATATTCCCGCCAGACCTGTTTTTTATATTTGTATACTTCAACATGCTTGCCCGATACCACAACCTTGAAGTTGTAGGGGTAGGCCATAACAATTTTTCGTTAGATGTGTTGATATAATCAAGATTAGATAGTAAGACGCTATCGCTACCTTTCTGCGTCTAAAATCTCATTTGCAGTTCGCCTTTTTTTCGTCGTCGGGCAACCGACGAAAAAAAGGCTAAACCTGCCAAATTAAGATATTTTATTAGACGAGCGGAAAAGAACAGCGACTTAGGGCGTTTTGTGCCACATCAGGTTGCCTCATTGTAGCAACAGCTTATCTTCCGTAAATGTAGTATTTTTCAAATCTCCACATTGACAAAAGCAAGCTATCAGTCGCTTTAATCGGCATTGTCCGATATGGCGATAAACGGCCCGTCAACGGATATTTATTTACCGGCCGTGATTTAATTCTTATGAAAAAGAAAATCACTTCAAACTGGACAGGTTCGGAAACAACCGAAAGCTTAGTCCGCAAGCAAATTTCTAACCGTTGGGGTTCGGAAGAAGCTGAAAAGTATGATCCGAAAGCCAATTGTCTAACTATTAGACAATGGAACGAAAACGGATACAGGGTTAAGAAAGGTGAAAAAGCCTTGCAGTCCTATATCGTAATTGAGAAAAAGGACGAAAAGGGAACGGTTATTGAAACCTATCCGAAACGGATTAACCTTTTTTATCAGAAACAGGTAAAACAGGTTTAAGCGAATAAAGGGAGCGGTTCTTTCGGGATCCGCTCCCTTTTTTTTGTATGCGTCAGCCGTTCTTTTTTTGTTTGGAATAAGGAGGAATACCCGGAGCGTTTGGAATAAGTCCGGAGTTTTGATTGGAATAATCTTTTTTATATTCTCGGTGATAGGGAAATTCGGGGTATTCAATGAAGTTTACCGCTTCGTGCGTGTTATAACATTCTGCTTTAGCTTTACGAAAAAGAAAGAATCTGCGTTTTACTGCTTTTCTTCTTGTGTTATCGTCTTTTAAATCTTGCAATTCAAAATATGAAGACATAAATATTTTGCCAAAGATGTTTTTTATCTCGCAAAAATGTTGTCCTAAATCTCTAATTCGTTTATCAATATTGCTAGTATGCTGAACACCTGCCCAAATATCTAAAGGAATAATTTGCCCATTATCATCCTTTTTAATATCATGGCGGTGAGCGGAAAACTTCTGCTTTGCGGACGGTGGCATTTCTTGCCATTCTCGGCTATCAAAATAACCTTGTGCTTCATCAATAAAAATCTGTCCGCCTCTTATATGGAGTAATTCCGGTATTTCAGACCAAAAATAAACATTGCCCATTTTTTCTTTGTTCCATTTTTTCTTTTCTATGTAGTCGGAAAAATCCAGTTTCCAGTTAGCATAAACATCAAAACCTCGCTTTAACATTTCTAAAGCCTTATAAGTCATAAATAAGGTTTTTCCGGCTCCGGGTTTTCCGGTAATAATTGTAATCATAAAATTATCCTCTAAAAAATACACCAACTTTCATTATTAGCTTAATTAAAAACAAAGTAAGCTCAATGAATATCACCAACATTAAAATGGTAAATAATGAACTAATAGGAAATATTAAATCTAGTTTATAGAAAGTCGGATGAACTTGATTAAAAGCATTATCAACCGTGGTAATAATGTTGTTGTTCGGGTCGGCGTCCGGAAGCAAGGAGAATATTTTTATTAGTATGGTTTCAATGAAATTTAACATATTTTTATTCGTCGCTATTAAATAAATGATTTACTCTCACTAACACATAGACGGCAAATAATAACCACAAAAAAGTCGTTACATAGGGTCTTAAACCGTTTGCAAAAGTTTTTACTGCCGAATTAGAACCAAGAAAGACGGGAATATCCAAGTCATATTCACCATTTGCTGACATTGCTTGAAAAGTTATATCCAAGGCGTCGTCATCAAATTGTTCCGGTGAAGTGTTAAAGAGGGTATAAAATCCGTCATAAAAAGCAAAGTAGTAATTAAATACAACTTTTTCTTTTAATTTCTCAACTAAACGAGGGAATAAGTAGCGATATTCATCGGGATTGATAATCAAATCTATATCAGAAACAAAAACACCGAAAGGATATTGCCTTACCAGATCACCGTCATTAAATAATTGAACAACATAATGAAGCGGTGAACTGCTTGCGGTTAAATTTACTGAATAATTATTGGTATCAGCCATTTCATATAGAAATTTAGTATGGTAGGCGTCATTTAAGAGATTACCGTTTTCATCATATTGCTTGATATTGAAAGCAAGAAAAGGTGAAAGCGGTTGCGGATAAGTAAAAGAAAAAGACATATCTGTGTTTGTACTTCCAAGAGGCAGAGTTAATGCAGGCATATCAAAAACCGGTGAAACTATTTCAATATCAAAATCATTATAATAATCATAATTGAAATACCATTCGTCAGGATAACCCTCAATTACTTCAATTCCGCTTATAGAAACAGCGTCCATTAAATTGTCGTAATCAACGCAATCACCGGCAACGCTATCAGCTTCAACAGCAACAACCCAATTTGAAACTCCGTTATAATAAAATTCAGAAGAAAAAGACTTATCAACGCAGTCAACGGTATAATCAAGATTAGAAAAGTCGGAGCAGTCATTTGTTAGAGCAATACGGTTTGTTCCGTTAGTCGGACAATTTCCTTGCACTGTAATCCAAGTTTCTTTTATTTTTGTTTCGCTTTCTTCCGGTGAGGTTATTTCAAAGGGTACAAGTGAAAAATCTTCATCGCCTACGCTTTGTCCATAATTATAAATTGCATTAATTTCAGTCGATGTAAGAGCTTTATCCCAAATAACCAAGTCGTCAATATAGCAATTATAATTTTCTTGATCGCTCCATATTTTTTTTATTTCATCCCATGAAACTGGAGCGTTAGCAATATTACCCTCAAACATTAAAGTAGTATCGTAATACCATTTGACTTTGCTTGTTGAGAAAGTAAAAGTCCATAAATGCCAGTCGGTATGATCGTCTATCATTTTATTTTCAACCGTTGTATTACTTGAATATCCGCCCATATTAGCTTGAATTCCGGGAACATAATTATTAGCATGATAAGGAGAACCGACCACAAAAGTGGCTATTTGTTCGTCGTAATAATTTTTAAGACTTATTCTATATCTAACCTCGCCCGAACTATCCGGATCTCCTTTTTCCCACATTGAAACGGAAAAACCGGAGGCAGGATTAAATACGGATAAATCGCTTGAATTCCAGCCCTCATTTGAGTTATAGCGATATTTATAACTATAATCGCCTTGAACTCCGAAAGGATTTGTACTAGACCAATATCCGGAATTATAAGTCCGAAAGTTTAACTCGCTTGAATTAACTAAACCGATATTTGGATCGGCTTGACTGTTAAAGTCCCACATCTCTAAAATATCGTTGTTAACGGCAAAGACAGGATTTGAAAGAAAAAAGAATAAGAAAGCAAAAGCGAATAGGATTGTTATTTTAATTAATTTTTTCATAATCGTTGGAATAAGAGAGGAGGCCAGCCTAATTAAAGGCTAGCCTCCTTTAGCCTATCTCATAAAGCGTCTAGCCAACTTCCACACAAAACCGATTGAGAAGATGATGACACCGACAATCACGATATTGGAAATGTTAGTGGTGATAACACCGGTTACATTTTCTTTCATCGTGGTTACTACCGACTCGGTAGTTGAGGCGACATCAGGGTCAACGGCGGCGAAAGCACTGGATCCAAGAGCTAAAACTCCACCTAAAACTGCAAGTGAAAGCGCGGTGATTTTAGCTTTGCTTTTAGCAAACAGGCTTTTGATTTTTTTAGTCATACTGTTTAACTTTTAATTTTTTTAGCGAATAACAATAGTACGCCGACCATTGTTCCGATTATTATTCCCAATACCAAACCTTTCTCAAACACTTCTGCAATTAATGAGAAGTTGTCTAAGTAGCAGGAATTGGCATTGTTTATAAAATTAGAACACATACTATTTGCCCGATATTATTGCTAAAAGAATGCTCAAAATCACATACACGACTAACGGTAGAATTAGGGACATCCCAAAGCCAAAGAATATATTGTTTACAAGACTAGCCATATTAAGACTTGAAAATAATTATTAAGATTATTAAAGACAACAAACCGAACAAGATAGCAAAGGAAACCGTGAGTAATTGGCTGAAAAAATTTATTAAATCCAAAGCTTCATCGGTCAAAGCATAAGTTGTTGTAGCTGTTGTAAAAAAATCCATAATTATTTTTGGTTAGGAATGTAAAAATCTATAAAAGCCTTTTTTCGCTTGCCGTCTTGAATGTAGTAAGGGAAAAAGGCAACTTCTACGGAAACGGTTTCGCCTTGTTTTCCGACTTTTAGATCAACATCAGAAACATTGACCTTTATCGGATAAATACTTCCTTGCGGTTCAATAAAAAGCGATTTGCTTTTTCCTTGAGTTCCGTCTTTTCTGGTGAATTCTCTTATTTCCTCTTTTTTGAGGATTCCTGTGATTTTCATGTGTTTGTAGATTCTTTTGATTTATTAGTTTCACAATCGACCTTTACATTTGTGAATTATGGTTTAAGCATATACAAAACACCTTCACAAAAATTACGGGTAATTTTTTTGTGAATAACAAAAAAGCCCAGATTTACTGGACTTTTATCTTATATTTTTGTGAATTTAGAGGTATTTTTTGTTTATTTTTACCTTGCCTTTACTGCCTGTGTTGTATTTAAGAAACTCTATAATAGTATTATTTGTTTGTTCTCTTATTTTATCGTTTATATATTGGCAAGTTCGGTTGTATTTTTTCCAATTATTTCTTCTTTCCTTATATTCCAATTCGCCAAACTCATCTTCGGCAATTTCAGAATAGAAGAAGTTATCTTTTAAATTGTTTTTGTTATCAATGAAAATATATTTAAGTATTTTGTGGGCATTAGTCATCCTTTCTTGCTTGTTGATATAAACTTTTTGTCCTTTGATAAATAAAATGCTTTTCTTTTCATCAAAATAGGTTTTATTATCTTTTTTGTCGTCGCAGAGAAAGCATTTCTTATCCAGTTGGTCGAATATGTTGCTATTTATTACTTTAAATGAAAGTTCAAGCATTTCTTTGGAGTAGGGCTTTGAATATAAACGGCTTAAATTTTCAAAATTATCTTTTTCGCAAATTTTACACTCTTTAATCTTATTCATTTTGCCGTGTATCACTTCCAAATTAGAGTAATATATCCAAAAATCATTAGTATAAATAACCTCACCCTTAACATCTAAAAATTCGTCTTCATCCATGCCGTCCTTGTGTAGTTTACCCATTATTTTAGCAGTATCATCAAACATTTTCTGTAAAATTTCTTGTGTTAAAGGATCTTTGTTTAAAAGCCTAATGTATCGATAAACAATAACGAATCTTTGAAATATGTTCCGCTCGATGCAAAATAGCCGGGTTAATTCCAGCATTTTTTGCTTGATTTTGTGAGCGGAAACTTTCATAATAACATTTTTTTATGTTTGTTTTTATTTGTACAAATGCCAGCAAGATGGATTTAAAGTTTATCGGTTTTTATGCTTTGTCCTATCGACAAGTGTAAAAACCTTAGCTTTGCCACCATATGGAGGAACTCGATCACCACCTGAAAGAGTAATCTCTTTCTTTGTGCCGGTTGGTGAATACTGACCCGACACTTTAGCGGTTTGACCTGTCCTAACTTTTACTTTTGGCATAAGTTTTGGATTAGGTGAATTAATAAATAGAAGCGTCCGACTTTAATCCGCTCCCATGCTTGAAAACCTAATAAAATAGATTTGCAAACGGAGAGCGATTAAAGTGAGCTAAACTAAATAAAAAACCACTGCCCCCAAGCTTATTTTCTTGCTGGCGTTTCTACAAACAAAATTATATTTTATTTTAAATTTCTAATTATTTTTACTACCAAACCTCTTATCTCCACTTCTTTTCTATAAATTGGTTTGTATTTAGGATTAGCAGGTTGCAATTTTATTTTTTCATTATCTTCTATATAAATTTTTTTTAAGGTGGCTGTGTTATCATCTATTATAGCAACAACCGTGTCGCCATTATCGGCTACGGACTGCTTTTTAGCAATAATAATATCGTTGTCAAAAATACCCTCGTTAATCATGGAATCGCCTTTGGCTCGTAGGGCATAGAGATTACCCCTTAATGACTGTTCTCGGGCAACTTTAATAAATTCACCTCGTTCTTCAATAACTTCAATCGCTTTACCACAGGCAATTTCACCGGAAATAGGAATTTCTAAATACGGCTTTATTTTTTTAGGCAAATATAAACCTCGCTCTTTTCGTTCGTCCTTTTCCAAATAACCTTTATCAACAAGTTCGGCAATGTGTTCATGGACAGTTGAAAGAGCTGATAAGCCAAATTTTTGGCCTATTTCCTCATAATAAGGGGAATAGCCGTGTTTCTGAATATAATCGGAAACAAAGTCTAAAATTTCTTTTTGTCTTTTAGTTAATGTATTCATATGCTATTATGATTATAGCCGAATTATTACCGAAGTGCAACTGTGGATATTTTTGGACAATTAGTTTAAAAAAGTGTATTATATATACATATATAAAATATATTAAAATTAAAAATATGAATAAATTTATTGAGCAGATTATTAATGTTTTTAAAAAAGATAAAAGACTTTTTTCAAAAGAAGACAACAAATTGCTCAAAGGTGAGCTAATTTCTCTTATTTCAAAAGATGATGAAAAATTGTTAGGATTATTAGCCTCTAACAAAGAGATTGAAAAAAGATTTTTTAAAAAAGTTGGAAAGTTAACAATTTTTCAAAAAGAAAGCTTTTTGCAGTTAATTACAATGAATGAATTTTTGCCAGATTCATTTACTGCTTTTGAAGTTAATATAGGACTCGCTAACAATAAAAAATTAATATCTTCTCAAGAAGATATCTCTTTAGTTTTTCCTCATAAGGATTGTATTTTAGAGGGTGGGCAAGACAAGGAAGATATAAAAAGAGAAGAAATTTTTTACAACACGACGCTTGCACCCGATGAAATAGATAGATTAAAAGAGCCTAAAGTTTTAACAAACTGGAAAAAATTTGATAATAAAGGTAAACATAATATAAAAGAGGTTTCAATAAAAGATAATTTGGTTATAAAAGGGAATAATTTAATGGCTCTTTATTCTTTGCTTCCAAATTTCAGGAATAAAATAAAATTAATATATATTGATCCGCCATATAATACAGGAAGTGATAGTTTCAATTATAACGACTCTTTTAATCATAGTACGTGGTTAACATTTATGAAAAACAGATTAGAAATTGCAAGAGATTTATTGAGTGATGACGGACTTATTTTTGTTCAGTGTGATAGCAATGAACAAGCTTATCTTAAAGTTTTAATGGATGATATTTTTTTAAGAGAAAACTTTATAACTACAATTATTGCGAAATCAAAAACACCTTCTGGAGTTGGTCAAGAAAGTTATATATTTGATGTTATAGAAAATATTCATTGTTATGCTAAAAATTGTAATAAGGTGGAATCTAATAGCTACAAAATTTTTGATGAAATCATAGATGAAGAAAGTAAAACGGCAAAAAATTATCATTTTTATATAGAAAATTTTGGCAATAAAGAAAGTGAATTTAATCTTTCTACTGGCAAGGGGCAACCGATTAAAGTTGTTAAATTAAAAAATTTCAAATATAAAAACAATCCAGTAAAACAAACCACCAAAGAGTGGGTTTATAATAATTATGAAAAAATATTTAGATTAAGCCCTGCAAATGGCGGGTTGATGAAAAAAATAACTCCACAATTACCTAAAGAACCTTGTTATATAGAATATACACCCTCAAAAGGAAAATATGCTAATAGACTAGTAAAAATATACTTTATAAACAGGGAAATGGTCGTCATGCTTACAGAGTCAAGTGAAAAAGATGAAAAAAATAAATTAATAAATAAATTAGTAAACATACATAATAATTGGACTAATGAAAGTCTTTGGCAAGGTATTGCAAATGAGGGTGGAGTTAAAATGAAAAATGGTAAAAAACCAGAAAAATTACTACAACGAATTATAGATATAACTACGAAAAAAGATGATATCGTAATGGATTTTTTTGCTGGTGCTGGAACAACAGGAGCCGTTGCTCATAAAATGAATAGACAATATGTTTTGATTGAGCAAATGGACTACATACATGATTTGCCGGAGGCAAGACTAAAAAATGTTATTTCTGGTGATCAAACAGGAATTTCTAAAGATGTTGATTGGAAAGGCGGAGGTAGTTTTATTTATACGGAACTTCTTGAGTGGAATAACAAATATATTAGAGATTTAGAAAGTGCCAAAACAAAAGCCGATATCAAAAAAATAAAAACTAAAATTGAAAAAGAGGCATTTTATAAATATCAAATTGACACTAGCAAGTTTGATAATAAAGAATTTGATAAACTTTCAGAGAAAGAACAAAAAGAAGTTTTAATTGATGTTTTAGACATGAATCATCTTTATGTTAATTTAGATTCAATTAATGACGCAACTTTTTCTGTATCAAAAGAGGATAAAGAGCTAAATAAAAAGTTTTATAATCAGAAATAGTTATGAGTGAAAATAAATTGTCAACTGAATATGACTCT
>Ga0210021_1000523_pt1 | contig 42501 bp, 47 predicted proteins | sample CryGeymeta201517_FD_183981 | JGI IMG/M metagenome (GOLD analysis project Ga0210021, IMG submission 183981) | Groundwater microbial communities from Crystal Geyser aquifers in Utah, USA - Crystal Geyser metaG 2015-17 (SPAdes) (version 2) | ecosystem: Environmental > Aquatic > Deep subsurface >... | reverse complement strand
ATTGAACCTACGACATCTGCCTTGTAAGGGTAGGTCTTTTTGTCCAATCAACGTCCTACAATATTTCGTAACCGGTTAATATTAAAGGATATTTTACTAACCTTTGTCCGTTTTGCCAATTTAAAAACAGCGTTCTCAACTCATTGAAAATACATTCAAAATACACTCAATTCAAAATGCCCGCCGGACATTTTCCCTGTACAAGCACTCAAAAGCGAACGCTTCCTTCAAAACGGAAGTGTTCGCTTTTTCTTATGTCGTCCGTACATTTCAACATACATTCAAAAGAAAAGATCATTGTTCAAAGAAGGAATAGCCTTGTAAAGATCATGAATCTGATCAACGACTAAAAGCAGGCTTGCAGATAGTCTTAAGAAACTTATATGTTCAGGTTGAACTTTACACATGGCTCTCTCCCTATGGCGCAATAAAAGCATTATATTCAATCCAGAACCTTGATCCTTTCCAACAACAATTCCCATTTCTCTTGAAAATCCTCCTTTGAACTGTCAGGAAAAAGCTTCAAATAATTGTCACATAAATACGAGGTATCAATTTCAACAATGCTTTCATAAATATTGCTCAAAGAATCTTTTCTATTGAAAAATGTCTTAGCTAAGGCCTTTTTAAGTTTCGTCTTCTCAACTTTAGGGAGAAGTAATGCCAAATCATAAATATCTTTACCACGCGTATTCAAATCTCCTTTAGAATAAAGTGCATGGATTTTTTCGGCGCAAATGAACTCCATTGGATAAATAGACCACTCCACACCTGAAAATATATTCAATGTCGATAGCATGATTTCTTTTTTGGCGACTTCCTCAAGATTGGCCCCAAGTGAAATATCAAGCTGGACACTTCTTAATTTTAAAAGCTCTTTTTCCTTAGGGGGAGGAAGTCCGGCCTTATAAGGAATTTTAAATCTAATTCCTCCATACCCACTGCTAATCTCCAATTCCTTAACTCTGGGTTCTCCAAACCAAAAGCCATCATCTAAATCAATACTTAAAGTCTCATTGATTTTTGTTATTAACTCTTTCTTATCAACACCTGAGATAACCGCATCTACGTCCACCGTAAATCGAAGCGAGTGAAGCATTTTATAAATAACAAAACCACCTCCAAAAATAAGTTTTGAACAAAGATATTTATCTTGCATCAATCTTGCGATAACTCGCTCTAAGCAAAGAATGACTCTGGCCCTTTCAACATTGGGAATATTATTATCTCGGGCAAAATTTCGTAGCCTCTCATTAATAGATTGAGTGTTATACATAAGACTCCTGTAGTAATGTTAAAATGAGTTTTACTCGATGATCGACACCAAGAGTTTTGGCCATTTTAAATAAAGACTGAATCGTAGTCAGCTTATCTTCTAAGGCCATTTTCACAAACTTAATGGAGTCAACTTCGGTAAAATGTTTTTTATCACAAAGACAATCAATCAAGGTTCGTTCAACAGATGTGATTCTTAATTCATCTTGTTTGTGAATACCGATACTCCACTGTGGATTTCTCTTTCTAATCACCTTAATTGTTTTTAAATGGGAATACTTTCCATAGGGAACATAGACCCATACTTGGTTAGGAATTTCATCAGTAATGCCGTAAAAATAGAGTGCTGATAAAAGACAAATGCAGCAAGGATCACCTAAATGAGTGAGAGCTGAAATCATTTCATCATTCACGCTTTCTTGGGTATCAGCTTTTCTATAAATCCCACGCTCAATTTTTTGAATTTTTCCCACTCTGGCCAAAAGCTTTAGGCCATAGGCATCAATCCCACACTCCTTCGCCTCTTTGCTAGAAAAAGTTGAATGAGTGATTTTCTTTAAGAATTGAACATATCTTTTCATATTTTCAATATAGCACAAATATAATAGTGTGCTATATTGAAAATAAAGATTCCCCTGAATTACCCACAAAAAACAACAAGTTATCAACTAAACAAAAATAACAAAATTAAGCCCTTAGAAACATTCCGTCCGCTCTGCCCACAAACCTCGTCACTTAACGGGGAAAAAATTTCCCCACAAAAGCTAAAGTATTGGAAGTAAAAGCCGATAAAAACCGTGGGATATAATTATCTAAACGAACCCGACTGCAATGTTACGAGGTGTAATGAAACGGAACGAGGCTTTATCTATTCTACTCTTGCTACCAATACTGCTCATCGCCAGCGGCTGTGAAACCGTCGCTAAGTTTGAAGAAGCGGCAACGGGTAGTGGCGGCTTTGGTGGCACTACTTCTTCTAGCATTAACTTTAGTGGTATCAGCTCAGTCGATCAAAAAACCGATACCACGTTGAGACTCAATTGGGGTGCTCACGCCGATGCAGTGGCTTATGATGTTTACAATACAACCTCGGGCACACCCGTATGGCTGCAAACCGTAAACGGCCAGGCTTCCTCATCTGTTTCGCTCACAAGCCTAAACCCCAATCAACTTTATAAGTTTCGCGTAAGGGCCAAAGATTCAGAAGGCAATAACGACGGCAATACCAATGATGTTTCAGTAACAATGAACCTTGCCCCCGATACTCCAAGCGGACTCACAAGAACTTTGCCCGTAACGTCGCCAGGGTTTTCACTACCAACCATTCGCGTGAGTGGTGTAAAAAATGGCGATACCATAAGACTCTTTAGCGATATTACTTGTACCACACAAGTAGCTTCTGGCACCGCCACTGGCACAACCATTGATCTAACTCCTGCATCTCTAAGCAGCGGCACGGTAGATTTTTATGCAAATGCCACAAATGCTTTTGCCACCGCTTCAGGCTGCTCAACTGCAACCGCGAGCTACGAAAAACTCACTTGCCCAACAGCAAATGGAGATTATCTTGCCGTCACAGCTAATCCGACCGTGGGAACGACTTCGGAATTTTGTGTCGCCAAGTATGAAATGAAAGACGTAGGAGGCGTTGCCACTTCACAAGCAACTGGCAATCCTTGGGTATCCATCAGTCAAGTCAACTCACGCACCGCTTGCTCGAATCTTGGCGCAGGATATGGACTTATCTCTAACGAAGAATGGATGACCGTCGCTAGAGAAATAGAAACGACTGACACCAACTGGTCAAGTGGCACCATTGGCACAGGTTCACTTAATAGAGGACATTCAGACAACGCCCCCGCCTCAGCACTTGCTGTTTCAAACGACGCTGACCCTTATGACGGAACAGGGAACAATTCAGGACAAGCGGTAGGTTCAGGATGGGAACAAAAACGTACTCACACGCTCTCAAATGGCGAAATTTGGGACCTTGCCGGAAACGTATGGGAATGGACAGACTGGAACGTTACCCCTGCCAATAAAGCTTATATCGCAAGTAATAGCAACCCTGTACAAGCTTGGCGAGAGTGGACACTTGTTGACACCAATATCAATAACGGCGACGAGATGGAAACCATCACATGGCAAACAACTGATCCAGCCCTTAATAGCACTAGCAATATCGGACAATACTATGCTGGTTTAAACAGTTCTGGCGGCGCTGCGCTTCGCGGTGGGCACTGGGACAATGGAACCGCTGCGGGTGCGTTCGCCCTCGCTTTGAGCAATGTTTCGACGAACACGAGCGCGGGCGTTGGCTTTCGCTGCGTGTTTAGACCATAACCCCATGCACAACATAAAGTTTATCGAAGCTAGAAAACGCCTTTGTCGGCAGGCAATTGGTTGATTAGTAATTGGTCATTGGAAATTCTTTCCATAAGAAAATCGTATAAAATTTAGCAGTGATTTTTTTTGAAACACAGGCTTGTATCGCTCCGTAGGAGCGAAGGAAATTTTTTTTGCATTTTTCGGAAATTTCGGAAAATTTTAGTTTAAAATAGCGAGTTTTTCCGAAAAAGCGGTGTTTTTTCCGAAAAATGGATTATTTGAAACGAAATTTTCCGAAAAAATTCCATTAAGGGTCTCTTCTCTTCTCTTCTCTTCTCTTCTCTTCTCTTCTCTTCTCTTCTCTTCTCTTCTCTTCTCTTCTCTTCTCTTCTCTTCTCTTCTCTTCTCTTCTCTTCTCTTCTCTTCTCTTCTCTTAGAAGAAGTTTTTTCGAGGGCCAGACGCAAGTCAACCCCGTATAAGTCGCACAGCTTAAAAAAGGTTAGAAGCGTGATATTTTGCCCGTTTTCAATCTTTTGCAGATATTTCCAGTCATGCCAACCATGCTGCTCACATTCTTCCAGTGTCCAGCCTTTTGCCTTTCTTAAATTCTTCAAATACTGCGACACCCAATTGAGCATTTCTTCATCTTTTTTCATTTATCTATCTTTGCCTAAACGTAACATATTGAGTACGCTATATCTTACGTTTTTTCGGAAAATTCGGAAATTTAATAAATGGTAAGAAAGAAAAATGATGAGGTCACAGTCAGCCAAGCTTCGGAGTTTCTAGGAGTAACGGCAAGGACTGTCCTTAACTACATTCAAGCGAAAGAGATCGAGGCGATTAAGGTTGGAAAGTCGTGGTATATCAACGCGTTTTCCCTCGATGCCTTTGCTCAAAAATATAATATTGGCATAAAAGAAGCAGCAGAAGCAGAGGGGCAAGAAAAATCCCCATTGCCACTTTCTTCACCTCTACCGACTCAAGGCTACAGAGAAAGCAGGCAAACAAAATCCAGACAACGGAAAGTTAAAGGTGAAAACAGTTTTTCCGTCAAAGACCTCCACGCTTTCAAAGTTGCAACTGAGGTTTTTCTACAACTCGATGCCATCACCGCCCTTGTGCAAAATAAAACCATTCAAGAAAAAATGAAAGGACTCTACTATGAGGCAATGGAGTATATCGGCGCAGGCTATTACTCCTTTGAGTCCTATAATAAAAAACAACTCTACAATAAATCCCGTGAAAAAGTCGGTGGAATCCTCTCTCTCATCTATGCTCACCAAGATGAAGCCTTTCATCAGTCGCCCCCTGAAGTCATCAAAAAGATTGAAGACGATCTGCTGCCAGCTTTTTCAGGACTAATCCGTAAAATGGACAGAGCATCTCGCAAAAAATATTCCCCCTCCCCAGATTCAAAGGAAGATCCCAGCGAATGAAGCATCCAAAGATTTATACTGATTGCTATCAAGCAACTATTCAAATTTTCCACCGTACTAAGAGCTTTCCCAAGGCACTACGCCCGACATTGGGGCGCAAGATAGAGGAAGCAAGTCTTAGCTGTCTGCTCAATATTCAAAAGGCCAGTTTAAATAAAACCATTCGCCTGCAAAGCTTACAAAATGCCTCAATGGCACTGGATGAACTCAGGACTCTCATTCAACTTTCTCGCGATCTTAACGCTATCAATGTTGCCGCTCTGTCCGAACTCTCAGGACTGACCAAACAAATAGGGCGTGAGATCGGTGGCTTTATTAAGTTCGAGGCTAAATGAGTTTAATTGAAAGAATTGCCAGCTACGATAATCTTTATCATGCCTTTAAGGAATGTTCCCGTGGCAAAAGGAACAAAGACGGTTTTCGTCGCTATCTTCCTCGCCATAGTGAAAACATAAAATCTCTTGAACTGGAAATTAGTAAAACTAAAAATTATAGCTGGGGCGATTATCGCGAGTTTTGGGTCTATGATCCAAAAAAGCGTTTAGTTATGGCCGCTCCTTTTAAAGATCGTATTGTTCATACGGCCATTTATCGCGTGACAGAACCTATTATTGATAAAACCCTTGGTTCACGAACGTTTGCTTGCCGTCACGGCATGGGAAATAAAAAAGCAGCACAAAGACTATCTAAGCAATTGCAACTCATGGGAAAAAATCGTTATTGCATCAAGCTTGATGCTAAAAAATATTTTGAATCAATCAACCATGAAAATCTTTTTAAGAAAATGATGGCAAAATTACCCGATGATTCATTAAGACATATTCTTGCCAGCCTTATTGTTTCTCATCCTAATTACAGAGCAAAAAAAAGAGGTATCCCTATCGGCAATTTAACCTCACAACTTTTTGCTAATTTTTATCTCTCCGAAGTCGATCAATTGGGCTGCCGTGAATTACAGCTTGATTTTAATGAAGATAAATTTGAATCTCATGCTGGTTATTTGCGCTATATGGATGACATCGTGATCTTAAGTCGTTCAAAAGAAAAAAGTATTCAAGTTGCCAATCAATTAGTTGAATATGCCGAAGGTGAGCTTGGACTTTCTATTCCAAGCGATAAATACATCATGCTTGCTCATGATCCTGTGCCTTTTCTAGGTTATGTTCATGATGAAAAAGGCTATCGGATTTTAGGCCGGAATGAGAGGCGGTATGTGAAGAAATTAAAGCGTATGACAGCACAAGGAAAATCACTTTCACAAAAAGCAATGGTCATACAATCTTTTGAAGCTTGGAGGAATTTATTTTGATATTGGGTGTAGAATCGAATCGTCGTTTTTCTGGCGGCGCTGCGCTTCGCGGTGGGAACTGGAACAATGGAACCAATGCGGGTGCGTTCGCCCTCAATTTGAACAATGATTCGACGAACACGAACACGAACATTGGCTTTCGCTGCGTGTTTTCTGTCGGCAGACTTGGGGAGACAGTACGGGTGAAGGAAGTTTATTATTTTATTATAGTAAACCACTCTTCTTAGGTATTAACCTAAGACCCTCAAGGCACTTCGGTTCTATTCCTGGGCCAACCACTGGGAAGTTTCTTCCCAGTGGAGTCCGAAATTTAACTCCACCTAAAGAGAAGTCCTTTATATCCGATCATATTATTGTGAAGCAGCTAAACTTTATCTTACTATTTACTTTTCTATCCTCTGCCTCATCGGCCGGTGATTTTTATTTCGAGTGTCCATTGTCTAACAAGACTAAGTTTCACTTAATTGAAACCTCTCCACATTTTGTCGATGATATAAAATGTATCAATTATAAAGGTATGCAAACTTATCAATGGAATATTTCAAACAAAAGAGTCATGTCAGCACCTAAACTTTTACCAACGTCTTTAATAGCCAAGAAGCAACACGTTCCAAAGTCTTCAAAGATTCAGAAATCAAAAATCAGCAAAGCTCACAAGCCACCTACTAAAGCAAAAAGATCAATCGCCCAGGCCTCAAGAAAAATCGCTTCACAAAATGAACCTAAAAAATCATTTGCTTATGATAAGTGGAAAATTGGTGCCCATTATGGGGTTAAATATTTTTCTTATAATCAATCAGGTGATCTTGGGAAAGCAAAAGTCGCCGTCACTATGCCTGAAAATTATCGCGTTTATTCTCAGTATCGCTATGAAGATTTTGAATTTCATTTCTCTTATGAACGCTACAAGCTAAAATATGAGGCCGGTGGAAATTCTGGAAATGAAAACATGGACGAGTTTACTTTGAAATCAAGTTACAAAAACTGGATTCTAGGTGCTGCCATGATGGATAGTCCTATCTTCAAAAATGAAGCAGGAGCTATCAGTCTATCGAAACTATCAACCACCAACATCGTTCTAGGGCATACATCTTCTTGGCAATTACCAGTAGAAAAAGAAACTCACCTTGAATTTACGCCACTTATTTACTATCCAGTTTCAGTTAGCTCAAACAATACCGATGTAAAACCAAGTTCACCATCAGGTTATATGGTTGACATTGAAACCAAGCTCTCACGAACAATAAAGCAGACTGACAAATACAAAATACGCGCTGTATGGCCTGTCAATGCTCGCTACCAATCCCTTTCTAATAATATCGAGTGGGGAAATAGCACTGGAAAAAACGAATCGAGTTCTTGGTCAGTGGGAACTCAAATCGGGCTTGAGATTAATTTTTAGCGTTTATTTACCCATTCACAAAAGCAATCAGGGCAATTAGAGAGAACTTTTTTCAAGGTGAGTTCATTAAAGCTTGTTCCCCAGGCCCCGCCATGTATTTTACAACCAACCAGAACACGCTCTTCAATTGCTTCGTCACTTAACAACTCAAGTCCGAGTTCTTCACACTTATTTCTAATTTTTTCCAGAGTTGTCATTAGAAAATTTTGCCTCTGCGTTGATAGTTTCTCAGTGGAAAATTAATGCATAAAGCATGACCAATGCCCCATAGCCCATTCGCTATAAGTCCAACAACAAGCATTTTAGGTGTGGTGTTTACTTGATAGTACGGGAAAAGCATAAAAACTTCTACTAGCGTAAAGAAGATGGCCCCAAAAAGAGTCAGCCCAATCCAATAATAAATTGCTGGCATCATTTTTTGCAAAGTTCGCCCCAGATAAAACGCGGGCAATCCTAGAACTCCCCCCAAAAATGAAAGAAAGAAAACTCTAGGTAGTTTAATGGAAGGAATTAAAGTCATATCCCAAGGATGAACTGCAATTATTTGTAATTTCCCAAAAAGATATATGCAACCCTGATGAAATATCAGAGTCGCCCCCACTCCACAAAGGAATACCAAGATAAGTTCATGTATATTCATTCTGTGCGAGGTTATAGAGTATGACTGCATAAATTTATCTCAATCTCGTCAATTCACTCAGTGCCGCTCTAATATTATCGCTCAACTCATTGCCTCTAATAATCCCATTATCCGTCAAAAGACTTTTCCAAGTTGGATTAAAGCCACATAACCGAAGTATTGATCCTTCGTTCTTTCGGATTGAGTGTTGAAGTTGAACTAGGTGCCGATAAGCCGTTGGTTCAATATGAGTCGCTTCCCTAAAGTTTAAAACGAGCAAACGACACTGAGACTCTTGCAACCTCCCCAAACATTCTTCGATTTTCTTTGCCGCTCTTCCATTCAAAATCCCAACGAAAGACACAACAAAAATTTCTTTTTGCTGGGCGATTGAATACTTAAATTCTTCATTATTTATCTCTATACTATCTTCGGACATAATTATGGCCCTCCATAACTGTCCAAGGATTTTCTTGGTTGTTACAAAAAATTTTTGACAGAAAGATGTGATTGAAAAATAAAGCTGAATAAAAACTTACGAATTTTTTATACTTATCTCTGGTAGTCTGGTAGTCTGGTAGTCTGGTAGTCTGGTAGTCTGGTAGTCTGGTAGTCTGGTAGTCTGGTAGTCTGGTAGTCTGGTAGTCTGGTAGTCTGGTAGTCTGGTAAAATCATAATTTTCTCATTTTCATCGTCAAGCATTTTTCTTACTTATCGTTTTTTTCATAATAATTGTTTAATTTTTTTTATCATTTATCCATATGCAAAGAGCCGCATAAACTCTAAATTCAGTCATCATCCTGGCCTTCGTGCCTTAAATACAAATCGGTTGCAATAATACAAGTTTTCACGCCCCCATAATTCTTTGAAAAATTGTTCCATGTACCATTTTGCTCTGTCTTGAAGAACCCGATCTATTCTCTCTTGCATAATATCAAAGCGAATCCTCCACAGCTCATCTTCATATTCAAGATCATTAGATTCAAAAAATATCATCGGAATATGCCTAGGTGTTTTAAACTCAAAACCTGCTTGTGATAAAAAATATGGCAACTTACGACAAGGATAAGGCTCAAAAATATCACTGACTGCGTGAAGTAGCTTCTCCGTTAATTGCATAAATTCTTTGTTATGGCTTTTTATGTTGGCCAAAATTCCATCGGTATCAATCACATAGTAGATTCCATTAGGTTTAAGCACTCGATAGGCCTCCCGAGTAATCGCTTTAAATGTCTCATCCCCAGGATTATGCTCATACACAAACCGACTAATAACCACATCAACTGAACAATCTTCTATTTCAAGTTTGCGAATATCACCTTTTTTAAAATTTATAGTGGATAAACCATCCCTTATTGCCCTTCTCTTGGCATCTTCAAGTCTTTGGTCTTCGCAGCTATCAACCGCTAAAATTTTTATATCCTTTTCAAGATTCTTCTTGGCGATAAGCCTTGAAACAACTCCCGAACCACAGCCTGCATCAAGTACAACTGAATGATCTGGTAAAACAAGTTCTTCCTCAGAAAAATCAAACTTGGGATTATAGTTACGCTGCAAGGCCTGATATTCAAGACGGTCATTTTCACTTTGATTTTCTAAGATATAATTCATTTTTTTATTCCTACATCTTCATCCGCTGAACCAGGCCCAAGTATTTTTTCTAGCAAATAAATAAAGTTCTCGTTGGTCTTTTGAAGATAGGCAACTCGTCTTGAATCGAATTTACGAAGTCCTATCAAAATATCTTGATTAAGCTCTTGTCCTGTAAATAGATATACAGAAGCAAAGCCTGCATAATTATCTTCTTTTATCGCCTCAATCACCTTCATTCCATTTATGTTTGGAAGTTTAAAGTCGAGATCAACCAGCAAGATATGTTTATCATGCGAAATTGCATTAGCTTTATCCAAGAACTCAAACGGATCATTGTAGGTTATGACCTCACAACCATACGTTTCAGCAAAAAAGCTAAATGCTTTTAACAACTCGATTGAATCATCGACATAGTAAATTACATGATTAGTCTTCATTGTGTTTTTTTTCATTTCTCTTCTTCTTAATCATTTTTTTTGCCTTACTTGCAGCGAGTGCTCTTCTTTTTCTAACCGCTTCACTCAAATCTCGCTTAATTTTTTCATTCGGCCCGATCACTTTGTTATTGGCAGCAATTTGATTTTTTAAAGACAGGCGAATTTTAGGAATGAAGTCTGCAAATTCATCAATATAGCGTTTGGTCAATTTTCTTTTACTTTTTGGATTATCTTGTGACTTTGTAATTGGAATGATGAACTCAACCACTCGCTCATCATCAGGATAAAATATTTCAATTCTTCTTCCGTTTAGCTTAAAACTAAAGCGTAAGATATTTGGCGATAATTTATCGGCGCTCTCCTGATTCGAGAACTCAAAATAAACTTCATACTCATGAATATCCTCAAAGATACGTTCGAGCATATAACTGCCAAAAGTGTCCTTGTGTGTCATTTTTTCTTTATTGGTCATTCCACGATCTCTTTTATTGCAACGATTTAACAATTAACCGTCACATCAATTTTATATCAAATAAAAAATATGTGAAGCATAATTTTATCGGAAGTAACATTTTTACGTAAAAATGTGCAAACCATAACCGACTGTAATTAAAGGAGTTTCCTTGAATATAAAGGTAGAAAATACGGAATGAGTACAATGGACAAAAAAGTAAGAGACATTCTAATGCATTTAATTGATATTCTGGCCCCAGAAGATATGCCTAAAGGTGAAGTTGCGAAACTCAGAAAAGCAACCGGACTTGGCGAATCCACGATTAGAACTGCTCGTAAACGTGAACGAATCAGTGCCGATACCTTAGTAAGACTTCTATTGGCCCAAGGAATTGATGAACGTGATATTATCAATCTTCCACGTAAGCGACCTTCACAAATTTGCCCCTCTCTAACTGAGTGGAATAAACTAGGGTTATCTTTAACTAAAGCCGAAAGAGAGGCTTACGCCGAATTTGTTAAATGGAATAAAACTCGGTTTAAGCCAATAGACTAAAGGGCCACACCTAAATACTCAATTAGCCCTTTGGGATAAATTTTTACCTTGGCTCGACTCGCTTCAAGCTGAATCCTTGGATCATCATAGTAGTTAGTCATCAGAACTGATTTATTGGCTAAATTTAATCGTCCAATAACATCAAGTCCTGTAACATTTCCTTCACCCAAGTCATAGTCAAAAACAAAAAGTGGCGAGCTTAAAGTTCCATTGGATTGCTCATACCATGAAGCAAAACCCTCTACGCTATGATGAAATACTTGTTTAAGATTTTGTCCATTTCTATTGAGCTGTTCTTTTACCAATGTATGAATAACAGGTCGATCATCAGTTAGAACAAATTCCTTAATTCCTGAAAGGCTCAACGAACCACAAAACCAATCTGGAATCCCTACTTGCGGCAATAAAATTTCTACCGTTGTCCCCAAGCCGAAACTTGATTTGAGATCAAATTTCCCCTTCCATTCTTCGGCTTTTTCTATTGCATAACTTAACCCTAGCCCATTTCCATGTTCTCGAAATGAGACCCCTCTTCTGCCGATCATCGCCAAGTGTTCTTCTTTAATTCCTGCTCCTTCATCAATAATCTTGATAACATTCCAATTGCCCTGCTGAGAAAGAATAATTCTTATAGCTTTACCTTTCTCTGATGATAAGGCTGCATTATCAACAAGATTGGTTATTACTCGTTTCAACCCACCTTCATTTACCATTGAAAACGCATTAAGAGCATTCTCTTCAACAGTTAAAATTACTGGTTTATTCTCAAGAGAGAGTTTTACTGACTCCTTCTCAGATATTTCTTTAAGTGCTGCTGCTAAACAGATAGAGCTTATTTCCCCATCATTGTTTCGCTTCTCTTTAAGATCATCCAATATTGACCTCATATCGTCACAGGCACTTTTTATTTTTTCACGAACTTCAATATCTAAACCTCTTCCTCTTTCCACCAATACATATAAAAGCTGCATCGGTTGATTAAGGTCATGCCAAACTTGTCTTACTGTTTCTTTGATCCCATTATTTTTTTCTTCCAATAAGTCCCGCTCAACGCTTCTTCTAACCAATCTCTTAAATTTATTTAAAACAGGCAAAATAAATGCAATCCCCATAATATAAAAGAAAAATAAAGCTTTTGCCGCTGCGGTATGGTTATAAGTAAAAATAATTGTCCCTGCTTTATCATGCCCTTCTTCGTCAAAATAAATTGTCACTGGTATATTTGTCGTTGATAGTTTCTTAAAAAAACCTTTATCTTCATCAAAATAATCTGGGCCTAGTGTTGGAGGCAAAATAAACACCCGTTTATTATCATGATCGTAATATCCAATGGCATCAAAGCTTCCCATTTTGACATTGGATAATGAATAGATCGCTTCTCTATAACGGTTTACTCGCAACATTCCTTCAACGACTTTAGCGACATTGATAGCACTCTCTCTTTTAATCGAATAAACGTAATACAGGCCACCAATAGTCGTCAGGAGGAAAAGCCCCACTGAAACAATGATTGCTAATCTATAGAAGTGCTTTGATATTTTTCTTTCATTTTGTGCCATAAATTATCCTATTGGATGCGGAGTTAGCAAAACGTCATCAAAAGTTAGTTTTCTACCAGAAAACTGCTCTAGCCTATTCAGGTTAATAACATCCGTATGAGGTTCACGGTAAAAAATATTTTGCAGTCGTTTTGAAGTCGCCCGACATACAAAAAGGGGAACTGAAGAAAAATCTCCAATACTTGTTATCTCAATATTCACAACTTCGATTTCTTCTAAATTTAAGACCTCTTTATCGTCAATTGAAGGTTGGCCAACTTCAAGCTTCAACAAATCTTGCGTATAGTGGAGTCTTTGATGATCAACCCCATTTACAATACTAAGCCTATTAAAACTCTCAAGATCAATGCGTTGAGGCCGATATGCTCCATAGAGATAAGCCGAAACATTCACCATACATTCAAGAGCCGCATGGTGATAGGCCTTTGATAAATCATAGTCATTGCCATACCCCCAAAAGGCTCCAAATTTTTCTCTTCCTAAAACCTTACAAGCAACTACATGACAATCGCTTACCGAGGAGTAGGCCTCCCCAAAGGATACTTCCAACCCAATAGACAAAAGCCTTTTCTCAAACTCATTCATCCAAGGAAATACTTCTTTCAAAAAGAAAGGCTCACTTGTAAGAAAATGGCTTAGTATCGCATCCCTTTCAATTAACTCTTTCTTCGCATTTTCTCTGGCCATATTCTTGTTGAAATGAGCTGCGACACCATTGCTTCTAATTCCAAGGTGCTTACAAGCGATTCTTTCAATTAGCTCTGAGAAAGCTTTTAATAAGGCGGAATCTTGATCCTTGTCAATTCCTCGTCCTTCTATGATATTTCCCTCAAAGCAAGCTTTGACATTAAAATCATAGTATTCAGGAAACCATTCCTTGATCCACTCCATACGCTCAATTTTTATATCAAGCGTATGGGCGTGGTCTAATATCCAGTTATTTAATTTTTGATTGTCCATAACGGATTATTCGCAAAAAGATGAGGGAGATGGCTCACCCAAGGTTTTCTAAGTAAAGCAATATAAGGAGATGAAGCTAAAGGATAGATCACACCATCAGATAACGCCTTGTAATGAAGTTTTTGTAATCTATCAATTCGTTCTGACTTATCCAAAATTGACATATATCTTTTTAGCCAATCTTGCCTTTCATTTTTATCCATTCCGAAAAGTCCGACATTGATCGAATAGGAGATCAAAGAAATATCTTCATTAAAAGTTACATCGGGGCCAGCTAGAAAAGCGTGAGGCATTTCATCCATTTTATAAGATGCTAAAGTGGGGATTTTTGTTCCTTCATAAACATCAATTTCCGGCAAAACGCTTTCAAGTGGAGCTTTGTAATCTTCAAGGCTTCCGACTCGAAGTAAGGACAATTTGAAATTTGTACCTGTTTGCTTCGCCTCAACACCTTCGATCTGACTCTCAAGTGAATCCTGTTGCTCTTTACTTAACTGCCCATCTCCAAAGGCCGGAAAGAAATGCTTACGATCTTGAAATCCAGGTTGGGAAAGGTAATAAGATGAAAGGGCATTCTTGATCGCCTTTCCATAAGCAAGCCTCTCTTGTGCAGAAAATTCTTTAAGACCTCTTTCCGTGAAGAAAATGGCAAAAGTTCTAATATCCATAGTGGTATGAAGACTAGCATCATCTACTTCTTTAGAAAGCTTAATGATCTTTTCCGGGCCAAGCTTATCAATCGTCGTTATATGGTCAATCTTTCCTTGCTTATAAAGTTCAATTGAAGAAGGATGACCATCAATCCCACTTGGGATAAGCTCGATTTCTTGTGGTAAATCCTCGCTATAATGGTAGTGATTAGGATTTATTTTTAGCGTAATTCGACCATCATCATTTGAAGAATCAACATAATACGGTCCTGACGTATTTCTATAATCAACAATTTCAAGAGTCTTAGGGTCTACTGATCCTTTAGGAATAATCGCAAAGTCAATCGCTGTAATAATGTTGGCGAGGAAAGCTTTTTTTTCTCCCGGCCTAAGAATAAGAGTGTATTCATCCCGAACTTCAATCCCATCACAACCAGATTCAATATCTTTAATTTCAGAATGAGGACAAATTAAATCCTTAAAGTTTCCGTGAGTATTACTCGCAATAAGTAACAATCTTTTTAATGAAAACTCGGCATCATAAGCAGTGATTTTCCTTCCATCGACAGTTCTCAAATCCTTTCTCAAGTGTAAAAAGAACTCATTGGTATTCTCATCCCATTGAAATTTCTCTGCAACCCCTGCCACAGGATTTCCATTGGCATTGGAAACTTCAATCAATGGACTGTAGATATTTTCTAAGAAAATATACTCTGGAGCAAAATGAATTTTGGTTGGTTCATATTCCTCAACTGGTTGACTATAAGGAAACGCTACTTTTAATTTCATTGTTTTTTCATCCTTCTTACTAAAAAAGCCATATGCCGCAAGAGAAATGGCCACGCTAACTAATACTACGACGATTTTTTGAATTCTCATATACAAACAGTCCCGTTAGATGCTGCAACACTATCAATGAATCCTGGCCGATTTTCTAATTGAGTTACAATTGAGCTATTCAAAACAACCTGAACCCTGCTTTGACTTAGTGTTTCTTCTTCATCAATTACGACAACTCCACTTCGAAGCATTTCACCTAGAAGTTTTGATTTCACTTGAGATGAAATGCTAGGTTCACTTGAGTCAAGAACAAAAACTTTGTTCCGAAGTCCAATCACAGCACCTTCAAGTTCTTCTGATTTATCGGTCTTATCGTCACTCTTTACAGTCTGACTTAAGGAAATGAGATTAGCCAATGTTGTTAAAATCTCTCTTTTCAATTCCTCATCTTGAATCTCAGATAAAACTAATGAATGATTAAATAATGCTCGTTCAATAGAAGCTTGACTGTTATTTTCGGTAGAAAATTGATGGATCACTTCTTGGGCCGAAATTGGGCTGATATTTAGTGCTGATGATAAAAGTGTAAGTGTAATCAATGGATTTTTCATAATTGCTCCTATTAAATTCGTAAACTTGAAAAGTTATTTATAATTGTTTTCAACATTCCATTTCTCTCTTCGGGGCTTGAATCGTAAATATCCAAGGCTTGCATTCGAGAAATCAGAGTTGTTCTTTTGACGTTTAAAACTGCCGCGGCCTGCATAACTACATGACCATGTGTTTTTAAAACAGTAAGAATAAGCCGCTTAATTTGCTCTTTTTGCAATTTTTCCAAAGCTTCAAGGTCAAATTCCGCGACAGCATCACTAATCGAAGTCGATTGGAGAAGCTCATCAGGAAGATGCTTTTTTCGGATAATCTTCTCTTCGATTTTTACAAAAATTCTTTCAATAATGTTTTCTACTTCCCTAACATTCCCAGGCCAGCTGTAACTTTTTAAAACTCTTATTGCTGATGGTGAAAACTCTTTTGTTATTCCATACTTCCCTTCTGCATTTCGCTTGAAATAGTTTATAAGGGGCTGTATGTCTTCTGTTCTTTCCCTCAAGGGAGGAAGTTCTAAATCGAGAGTTGAAACCCTAAAGTACAAGTCAGGTAGAAACTCAGCTTCTTCGCCTTTACACATTTCCCTTAATTTTGGCTTTCCTGCACAAATCAATCTAAAATCGACGGAGAACTCTTTTGTGCCTCCAACTCTCTTTATTTTCTTTTCTTGAACAGCTCTAAGAAGCTTTGCTTGGGCATCCCTCCCTAAATGGTGAATCTCATCCAAAAATACAGTTCCACCATGGGCAACCTCAAAGACGCCTGCTTTTTGTGCAATCGCACCAGTAAAGGCCCCCTTCTCATGTCCAAAGAGTTCCGATTCCATTAAATTGGAGTCACCTTTAAATGATGAACAGTTGATTGAAATGAGCTGTCCACTATTAGACCTCTTTGAATGTTGATGAAGTGCTTTTGCAATTAGCTCTTTACCTGTTCCCGTTTCACCAAGGATCAAAACGTCTGAATCAACTTCCGCATATCGCAAAACATTTTTGGCAACACTTTGAAACTCATTTGAGATACCAACCATGCCAATCATTGCGGCGTAGTCTTTATGGTCTGTAGGATACTGCGAAACACACTCTTGGTCGTATTTTGCGATGGCCGAATTGATATTGGCCATGAGCTTCGACTTTGTAATGGGCTTATAAAGAACTTTATCGGCTTCCGCCTCCAACCATTTTTTATAAGCTTCATCAGAACTATCGGCAGAAGCAATAACAACGGTTAGATCATCGTTGATTTTCTTTAACTGTTTGACCAATTCACTGCCATCAGAAAAATGCCCTTGGTCGAGTTTGAGATTGTGGTCAACAAATGCGATCACATAATCACTTGAATTAGTCTGAAAACGCTTAAGAGCTTCTTCACCAGTTTCAAAATACTCTACAGAGTAATCTTCATCGGCGAGAAGTTCTTGGTATGACTGCAAGACGTATTTGCAATCATCAACGACTAAGATTTTTTTCTTTAACATACTAAACCTCTTGGTTATCCTTTCACGAACCTCCTTGAGCAACCTTTGTGCCAACTAAGAAAATCTCGTATTTCCAAGGTATTGCAAACATTTTGAGATACCACTACGCATTAAATGGATCAAGTTTATGTCGAAGTATCGACACTTTTTTACATGGTTTTCGATTTTCCCTAGATATTTCATTCGTTATATTCACGGCTTAGATGGCAATTCTAAAAATGACGAAATGTCGTCACACTTGTCCTCCTAAGTATTTGGAAAGCTCCTAACCCACTTTAATCTTTGCTTATTTTGAGTGTCGAAGTTTCGACACAAGAAAGAGTGACGAAGTTTCGTTTTTGCGTGGAAAGTTCGTCACTCATGAAAAGCAATTGAAATTAAAAAAGAAAATGGACTTTTAGCACCTTCACCCTGACGAACTCTCGTCAAAAGAGATTAAAACCCACTAAGAAAAATCACATCTTTCAAAAGTCTTTTTTCACTAATAAGTATTCGCATTCATTCGTTTTATTATCCAAAACCTTGTCTCAAAAAATTATTGGCATCTTCATTGCGTTGGAAGTTTCAAAAATACAACGAGTGGAGGAAAAAATGGAAAACTCGAAAAAAGAAAAAAATCTGCCATGGCTTAATGCTGATGGAACAAAGAAAACAGATGCTGAGATTGAAAAATCAGGAAGAACTTGGTCATCTGAAACATGGAACCGCTATCTTGATTCAAGCGTTGGAACTTTAAGGGACGATAACTTGTCATTTTTTCATGACATGGACACCGACGAAATGTCAGAGAAAGCTATTGTTATTCAATGCCTTAATCAGGGGAAGTATCGTGAAGAACTGGAAACAGCTCTTCTTATCGCTTTAGATCGTCTTACAAATAGTGAAAAATTTATCATCAAAGAATCATTTTGGAAGGGAGTCCACGATAAAGATATTGCAAAAAAAATGAAATCACCTCACAAAAGTGTCAGAGTTCTTAAGTCTCGTGCTCTAAAAAAACTTGGACAAATTCTTTCGGGCCAACAATTAAAAGACGAAATTTTACACCTTAAAAACAGCAACCTCCTAAGCAATGTTATCTCATTGAAAAAACAGTGGATTCAGCGAGATTCGTTAACATTCCGTTAACACATTTCGGTTACTAGTGAGAGGGTACTTTTTTGAATGGAGATTAAAAAATGAACAAACAAACTAAAATTTTTGAAACACTCATCCAATCCATTGACCTTATCAATGGAACGATGAGCTTCAAAGGACAACTTGCAGATGAAACCAAAGAGCTAACGATTTCTTCACTGATCGCGTATATCGCAAGAGATATTTTTCTTGCTCAAAAAGATGAAGTCTTACTTCGTAATCCGCTAGAAATCAAAGTTATGTCTGGACGATGGCCTCATATCGCCATTGTTTTTAATGAAAAGATTAATGGAAAGGAATTAAAAATCGTAGAAACACATTTAAGTAGAATTTTATGGGACTACAATTATCTTTCCTATGATGCAAAAAAGGATAAGTACGAACAGCGTTTTACTTATTCCTTTCTCTCTAAACTTCCGGAAGATTTCACTCAGGCCGTAGCTTAATCAATCACACTATTATTTAAAGGAAAACACATGATGGAAATACTTATGAGCATGAAAAAACTTGAATCACACGCTAACAAAGAAAGCGTCAATGAATACTTAAAAAATATCAATCACTGTGATGGGCCTACGGTCCTAGAAACCTTTGTCGATAAACTTCCAAAGACTGAAAGGCGTATTGTACGCTTAAAATTTTGGGAAAATATGAATCATGATGAAATCGCCCATGCTATGGAACTTAACCTTACTCAGGTTAACGAAATTCTGGATCGAGCTATTTCACTCATCCGTTACAAGATGATTACAAAGCTTGTCGATCTTGAACCTGGTCTTGAACTAGAAGAAAACACTTCACTTGTTGGTTAATAATTATGAAAAAACTACTTATTTTAATTATTTTTTATACCTTCTCCACAACTGTCTTTGCATCTCCAAGCATTTGTAGTGTGGTGAAGTCTCCACACTTTATGGGGTGTTTGCAACTCAGAAAAACAATGTCCATGTGTGGCTGGCCAGTACCAAGGCCGTGTGTTCGCTTTAGCTATTACGTCCCTCAGTATTTTATCGAGGTCGTGAACAATCCGGGGGAATCCTTCTTTACAGGAATGCCCGGGGTGGCCACTCAACTTTCAAGCCTAAAAGACAAAATACCTTTTGGCGCAGAAGCTGATTCAGGTGCTTATTCTTTTCACGCTCACACTATCAATGTTCCACTTACTCGCTGGGCCTTCTTAGGAATGCCCTGTGGCGGTTCTTTATGGGACAATACTTGCTTAACTTCCATGTCAGAACATTTAGGGCAAAACTGGAAAACAGGAGCCGCCGATCTTCTGCAACCAGCATGGTTGGCCTGGAGTGCAGCACCAAAGGCATGTTTGATTAAAGGGGCGGTAACTTCTGCAACAGGAAGCTCTATACCTACAGGGTATCCAGCAAATTCGTTCATGTGTTCAACTGATCGAAGCTGGATTCCTAAATATCCCCCTAGTAATCAGCCTGTTTGTAATGGTTGGGGAATTTCATTTCCTCGTTATGGTACTGTCACAAACTCGGATCAAATGACAGCATCCCTAATGGTTGCCTCAAGAATGCGAAGTCTAGGCTCGGAAGTTTTTCAATCTGTTCCCACGGGAGTAGATGAAAAGTGGCAGATGATCTATCCCCAATCAAGTTCATGCTTTCGAGAAGGTCAAAACGTCGGAATTTTGCAAACTAAAGGTGTTAGTGAAATCGGCCGTCTCATCAGTGGCAAATTTAAGAACTATCTTTATGTCGTATGGAAGCGCGTCGGTTGTACTAGGGACATTCCCTATATTGCATCAACTCAGGCCTGGCTAGGAGCTATGCAAGCATCATGCAGGGGGATGGAATGAAATTTGGTGAATACTTACTCGATAAGAATGTAATATCTGAGAGTAATCTTAGTGAAGCTCTTGAAGTACAAAAAAAGTTAAAAAAGAAAAAGCTTGGTCGTTTATTAGTTGAACTAGGCATCATTGAAAAGAAAACTCTCAACACGACTCTTTTTGACTTCTTAAAACCAAAAATTAATGACGTATTTCAACTTCAAAATAAGATGAAGAACCTTAGTGTTATTTCCGATGGGCTGAAAAAACTCGCAAAGGAACATAAGGCAATTATCGTATATGAAGATGCTGATCGTATTGAATACCTTAAACCTGAGTTTTTTGACGACGAACTTTTAGAACGCTCTGAAAGATTAACTAACAAACAAGCTTTGTGTTGGACGATAGGACAAGACGAATTTAATTTTCTTATCCAAGGAACATCTCACAATTTAAGTGCTGGCCCTCAGATCGTTGTCTCAAGAAATCTTTCCGATGACGAAAAACTCAATGAGTCCACGCCTTATGCTAAATTATTTAAAGAAATACTAAATAAGGCAAAAGAAGATGGTGCTAGTGATATTCATATTGAACCTACTAGCGACGGAGTAAACATACGTTTTCGTTGTTTTGGAACTCTGAGCACTTTTAAAGTGCTTGGAAAAGAACATCGTGAAGGATTTATCTCTAAAATAAAAAGCATTGTGAACATGGATCTTGCAATTGTTGGTAGACCTCAAGATGCAAGGGCCAGTTTTAAAGTTTTAAAAACCGATATAAGAGCAAATTCCCTCCCTAATTTGAATGGAGAGAAGATTGTTTTAAGGCTGCTCGATCAAGCAAGAGATTTCAGGCTTGAAAGTTCAGGCCTTTCGCTCGCCTCTATCAATGCTTTAAGAAACGTGTCAAAGCGTAAAGATGGCCTAGTTCTCATTTCTGGGCCAACAGGCTCAGGTAAAACCTCGACTCTTTATTCACTACTCTATGAACTTCCACGGGATAGGCTTAATGTCTCCACCTTGGAAAACCCTGTCGAATATCAACTTGAAAGTGTCAATCAAGTTAATATCAAGGATGATGGTGTTTCATCTTTTGAGTCGTCACTTAGGGCATTAATGCGCCAAGACCCTGATGTGATTCTTGTCGGAGAAATTCGAGATCAAGAAACTGCCAGTTTAGCTTTTAAAGCCGCATCTACTGGCCATCTTGTCTTTTCCACTGTTCATGCCAATGGTGCAAAAGAAGTCGTTGAACGACTTATAAATTTAGGTGTTGATATTTTCACTATCAAAAGCAATTTGCGTCTAAGTGCCGCCCAAAGGCTTATTCCTTTGTTATGTCCTCATTGCTCTGTGAAGGTAAATAAACAAGAATTTGAATCTATTAAGCATCTCTTTGGTGATTCTGACTTTAAAAAGGCCAATCCTCAAGGTTGCCCCCATTGCAGAAATGGCATTGGCGGTAGAACTGCCATTTTAGAATTTATGACAGAAGACGAAATCAAGCAGTTTCTGGATTCATCCAATAGTTCATCATCCTTGCCGCAACAATCTCTGAAAAAAGAAGCTTGTGAATTAATCCAGCTAGGCAAAGTTGATTTTAACGAAATTTATACTTTTATCTAAGAACGAGGTTTTATGAAATTCATTTTAGTATTTATCCTTCTATTATCAGGAAGGCTAATGGCCTTCGACTATTTTAACTCCAATATCGACTATTGGGGCAAAGAAATCAAAAAAACGACTCCATTAGTTACAGAAGAAAAATCCGAACTACCAGAAGTAGAAAAAAAAGATTCATCCACACCAATAGGATTTGACTGGAAAAAACAGCTTGATCCCAAAAACGAAGAATTTTTCAAGGAGGGTGACTATACACCACCTGTGGCCTTCATGGAGCTCGCCCGTAATCCTACTGATGAGAATATCAAAAATTGGTATAAGCTGATTGAAAAGAAGAATGAACTTTCTTCCAGATTATCTCAAAGAATGCAGGAGTTTTTAAAAAAGAATCAAAAGCTTGCGCCAGAAGAAAAGGCCATTTTGGCCGAATCAGTTAATCGCTTGCCGGTGGCACAGGCCGATTATTCAAAATTTCGCTTTCGTATGTACTTTGAATCATCCTGCCCTCATTGCAAACGTATGTTAAAAACACTCCAAGAACTACAAGAGCTTGGATATTACGTTGAAATAAGACAAGTCGATCAAAATCCTAAAGTTGCTAAGGCCTTGCCGTTTCCAGTGACGCTGGCCAGTCCTCAAGAGCTAAAAGAAAAAGAGATAACTTCCTGGCCTGTTCTTTTCGCAGGAGATTTAAAAAAGAAAGTTACTTATCGTCTTAACGGTTATCGCTCGACTCAAGAAGTTTTATCCGCGATTCAAAATCGCTAAACCAAACAATTTATCCATTTAACCAATCAGGAGGCCACTATGTTGGACCCATACGACAGTTATTACCTTGTAAAAGAAAGGATGCGTGAACTCACCGAAGAAAAAAAATACTACCAATCAGGCCCAGAAAAACCCATTTGGCCGTGGCTTGTTTTACTCTTCTTTATTGCCATTTGTTTTTTAGGCCCCGATGCCTTCGCTGCTATGCCACGACTGCCAGGAACAGATCAAAGCGACAAGCTTCAAGCGGCCGGCTCACTACTTAGAATTATCGACGTTGCTCTATTTTCGTGGGGAGCAAGAATCTTTGCAGGGCTACTCATTCTCAATGCTGGTATTGCCCTAAAAAACCAGGCCTTCGGTCTTGCTATTATCTCAATCATCGGAGCAATCCTAATCGGAACAGGGCCTATCTGGGTCAAAAACATTTTCGATATGGGCGGTGGGACACTCTTCTCAATGATGCCTAGCTTGGGGGCTGTCTATGTATGATTATGAAACCCTGAGAGAAAGCCATGGAACAAAAGTTAGCCAAACCATAGATAGCCCAATCCTTGTCTTTGACTACTTTGAGATGACAGAAGTTTTTGCTGCTCTTTTGGTCATGCTTATTTTCGGCGTGATCTTTTACTCATGGAGCTTCATGCTTTTATTTCTTGTCTTAATTCTCGGGATAGGTCCACAGCTTAGACGACGAAACAAAAAGGGGATTTATTTTCATTGGCCCTATAAAAAGTTTCACATGAGTCTGCCTGGCCTTATCAATCCCAAAGGAAGAAAAAAGTATTCAGATTAACTTAAACAAAAGGAGAACAACTCAAATGAATCTCAAAGAAACAATTGTCACTAAATTATCAATGATCGGCCCAAAAGAAAAAGGAGTAAAAAAAGAGCAGATTGAAACACCCCCACAAGGTAGCTATCAAGGAATTGATCTAAAAATTCTGCCAAAGTATCTCTGTTTTAAGGCTGCTCTGATTAAAGAGAAAATGACTTTAAAGACTGTCATTGCATTAGTTCTCACACTCTTTGTCTGCCATTACGGCACCAGTCGTATGGAAATTTCATCGCTTCATCATAAACTAAGAGAAAAAGAATACATACTGGCACCGGGAGTTTTAGATTTTACAACTGCCTCACCTCAAGCGGTTCCTGACTCTTATGTTAATGATGCTGTAACAGATTTTCTATCTGATCTTGGCAATGTCAGTGCAAACAATATTGATGAGCAATACAACACTCTAAAAAGGTTTATGAGCAACAAGCTTAAGATTGCGTTTGAAATGGAAACGACAAGCTGGATTGAACAAGTCAAAACAGAGGGTATTTCTCAGATTTTAACTGTTATTGATAAGGAGATTAAAGCTGACAATGATGGAAACTACAAAGTTGTAGCGACCGCGAGGGCCGAATTTTATGCCAGTCAACAGTATTTAGGGCATGAGGATCAAGTCATTGAGATGACCATGAAACTCTCTCCCCCCGAAAAAGGGCGACGTTGGTATCTCGAACTCACAAGTCTATCTTGGGGTAAGGCCGAAACTTTTAAAACCAAAAATAATCTTTCCAAATAATTTAACTACAGAGGTATCTATGAAAAAAACTATTCTATCTTCAGTCCTGCAATTTCTAAAAACCTTGGCCAATACGATTTATCGAGTTCTACTCGTTATCGTTAGCCATATTATTTTGATTTATATTGGCTTTAATTTAGGATTAAATCATTGCCAGGCCAAGACAGTCTATTATGGCTCTGAAACTGAGGTCGTGACAATTACCTATGGTGGCGAAACCATCTTTAGGTTTAATGAACCCGTCAAAACAATTAGTCGTGCTTCGGACTTTTCCATCGAAACTGCCGATAAAACAAACCCCGACTACAGCATTCTCTCTGTTACTCCACGCTTTACCAAAGGATCAAGCCAAGTAACATTTCTTCTCGCAAATGGTGCGGTAGTAAGCAGCAAGATCGAAACAGTCTCAAAAGCTATTCCTGAAAAGACTGATAGTTTTTATGATTTTTTACCTAAAAGCTCGTTAGTCGAAAAAGATGCCAATGCTGGCCCTGATATTAGCGATATTGAACTTATGAAGTCTATGATTCGCAGAGAGGAAGTTTTAGGTATTGAGCAAAGATCACTTGAACGTGAAATCAAATCCGGCGTTGCTGATCTTGCTGTTAAACTTGTGCGGATTTATACGGGAGCAAAATTCAATGGTTACGTTTTCAAACTCAGCAATATTTCTAAAACAAAAAGCTATGCCGTTGATCTACGCCATTTAACACTTGGAAAACCTAATCAGGCCTTGCTATCTCAAACTGACAAAAAGGAGTTAAAACCTCAAGAGGCAACTTTCTTTAGAATTGTGGCAAAGCCAAGTTCTGTCTATTACAACGTCAATGTTCCATTCGGTGAAATCAAAGCTAAATCAGCCTCAAACTAATCTCAGCTCCCTTCTAAAGCTTTCAATAAATATTAACCTTCCACAAGGAGTCCATCTTGGAAATCAAACACCTGTTTTCCCAAGTTTCAGGAAAAATCAAAAAATATTATCCCGATTTAAAAAAATATCTTCCATACGTCATTGGAGTCACACTCATTTTGGTTCTTTATTTCATTTCTGAGATGATGAATAGACAGGACCGTGTTTATCACCAAAAAGAGAGTATCAGTTTTGAAGGAGGTAGAGTTATTGGCAACAATAAGGAAATCTATGCCATGAAGGAAATGGTCATAACAAGACGAATGAGTAACCTCGAAAAAGCAGTCAAGGCGATTAGTGAGTCTCTACAAAAACTCAATGAAAAAATGACAGAACAACAAAGTGAAGCCAAAGCAGAAACGGCCCCGAGCACACAAGATTCAAAACCTTCAAGTGAGAACACGCAGACAAAACCAATACAAGATGATGTTACTTTTACTGATTCACCAAATAATTTTCAAGTCAGTGGAGCTGCTGCCTACATTGAAGATAATTACAATCCCTCTGCAACTACGAAAAGGAGAGCTTTTTCTAAAAAATCCTCTGCTGGTCCTGCCATTATTTCCTTTCCAGTTCAATCCACGGCCACAGCAAAGGGAATGACCGTGAAAGTTCCGGCCGGCTCATATCTTAAGGCAAAACTATTAACAGGTGTTGAGGCCAGTGAATCTCGTCCTGTTCCAGTATTGCTTCAAGCTGATTTTTTCTTTGTTGGGCCGAACAAATCAAAGATTGATCTCTCGGGCTGCTTTATCATTGCGAAGTCTCAGGGAAATCTCTCAATTGAACGTGTCGAAATGCAGGCCAATAAAATTTCTTGTGTCTCAAAATCTGGAAAAATGTTTGAAAGAGAACTCAATGGCTTTGTCGCTGATGGGAAAGATTCAAGTTTTGGTGTCACAGGGCTAGTCAATTCAAAACAATCCCGCGTTGCTTCAATGGCGTTTCTTAGCTCAGTTGTTCAAGGTATCGGTAGTGCAATTCAACAAGCACAAACAAGTACCCAAACTAATGCACTTGGTGGCTCAAGCTCTGTTGTTTCAGGAGATCAGGCCAAATACATGGCGGCCGGAGGTGTAGGAAATGCTGCGTCTCTTGTCACAAACTGGTATCTTCAACATGCTCAAAATCTTTTACCGACTATCAATATCGGTTCGGGCCAAGACGTATGGATTATTGTGCAAGACACTGTTGAATTGCCAAATTGGTACTTCTCTCGTCCAAAAGGTTCCGAATCCTTTGGTAGCTTTTCCTACCTCAGCCGTTTAACCGAATAACAACTACTCACAATCAACAAATCATACGGAGAACTCTTATGAAAAAGCTTTCAATGCTTACTACAATTTCTTTTGCCTTATTTCTTACGGCCTGCTCAACAACAAGGGCACCAAGTGTTAATTTTCTTGAAATTCGCTCTGACTATAATGGAGCTTCAAACTTAAAAGATGTAAACGATACATCTTCACTTTTTGTTCCTAATCGCACCAAACCTAAACAAGTTGATATTTACATTCACCCCCACGAAACAGTCCACGGAGACTATTTTCGCGGTGGTTATATTCGCTCCATCGTTCAAGGTGGCCAGTGGGAATTAACTGAAACTCAACCGCCTGTGACTCAGATGATTAAAAAGGAGAATACTAGACCTCCAAGAAATTTTGATCACGTTGGTTCACATCGTTAATTCTGCCAAGCTTTACAACATCATTTGGGCAGGAGGCTACGGATGGCCTTAATCTAATCTTAGTGAGTTTAAGGATTGATGATTAAGACGAGCGATAGCTGCTCTTTTTACTTTTCTGGCCATTCAAGCTATTATTTTGGGTATGAACCAATCCATTGTTAAATTGCGCGAAGACATTACAAGTCATCCTCTCTATGCCGATTTAAACTCTCTCGACGCGCTTAGAGTGTTCATGAAATTTCATGTATTTGCCGTTTGGGACTTCATGTCTCTTTTAAAATCTCTGCAAAGAAAGATTACCTGTGTGGAAATTCCTTGGAAGGAATCTCCCTTTGATCCAGAACTTGTTCGACTGATTAACGAAATAGTTCTGGGAGAGGAGTCGGACAAGGACCATGAAGGAAAATCCGCTAGCCACTTTACCCTCTACCTAAAAGCGATGGAAGAGATAGGAGCAGACACCAAAGCTATCCAAACATTTTTAAAAGGTCTAAATTTTTCAATTTTACCCGAGACTCTAAAAGAATGTGTTTTGTTTCATCTAAACTTGGCCGAATCAGGCAAGGTTCATGAAGTCGCTTCATCTTTTTTCTACGGAAGAGAAAAGCTAATTCCTGACATGTTTTCTTCGATCCTTAAAATATTGAACGAAAATCAATTGAAATGCCCAACCTTGATTTATTATTTTAAAAGACACATCGAGCTGGATGGCGAAGAACACGGTCCCAAAGCGATGAAGTGCCTCGATGTATTGGCCGACTCACCAGAAAAACTGCAAGAGGTTGAAAAAGCGGCAATCGAGTCTCTTAAAATTCGCAAAAAGCTTTGGGATTTTATCAAGGATGAAATTAACTCTCAGTCCCGTCAGAGTTAACTTTATCAACCAATAGAAAATCCTATTTTTTACTAAATGACCTACATCAAAAGTAAGCAATTAAAATCTATCGAATCTAAAAAGCTCTAAGACCTTGATTGGTCACTCCCTCCCAATTTTTCACTTTATCACATCAAATTAAGGAGAATTACTTTGAAAGCAACTAAGCCGAATGAACTTCCTTTGCCTATCGCCAAAGTTTTAAGCGATAGAACTGCGTTTACAAACGCTCTTTTTACTCGTCCAGCATCGCTGGCTGCCTTACTTCCTTACGATGAATTTCTTGTAAAAGATTCTCTTTATATTCTTAAAGATGGCTCCCTTGGGGCCATCTATGAAGTGGAGCTATTGGAACATGAACCAATGGTATCTAAAAAGGTTGTTGAGGCGGTTGAGGGGCTTAAATCTTTTTTTTCTCTACCAGAGAATTGCACTTTGCAGTTTATCTTTGACCAATCTTTGATTTCATCTTTTGATTCTCAAATTTCTAGTATTGAATCCAATTCCTCGGATGCTCACCCTGTCAGCAAATCGTTGTTTCAAGAAAGAGTGGAGAAAGTAAAAGAATCTTGCCTTCAAAAAGATGAATCCTCCCCATTAAGGCGAAAGCTTTATCTCGCTATTCGCTACTTTCCGAAGTTCATCAAAAGTAAAAAAGTAAAAGACTATTTGGAGAGAGGTGAGGTAGCTCTCTACTGCGAGCTTAAAGACTTTATTTTTGAATTGAATAATTTTAAAGGCATCCTCAAGACATTAGAGATGTCCTCTCCTTTAATGCTTAAAAGGCTTGAGGCAACAGCTCTTTTAGATATGCTTAGACGTTTTTTTAATCCCAAAACATACTACAAAAGAAGTTTTGCCCCTTTTAATAAAAATGTCCCTCTATCAGACCAGTTTCTTTACAATTCACCTACACTGGATTTTTCAGGAATTGAGCGCGAAGGCACAAAAAGTCGAACCCTCACTTTAAAAACAAGCCCAATCTATGCCTACCCCGGAGGAATGGCCTACTTTCTCAAAGTTCCTTTTCCTTTCAAGTTATCTTTAAGTTTTTCATTCCCAACAAAATCAAAAACGAAGCTTTTCTTCGATACTAAGGAGTTTTTCTTAGAACATGGCACGACTGCCAAAGCCCGCTTACAAAAAGAAGAAATTAAAGAAGTTCAGGAACAACTTGCCAGAAATGATCGCTGCCTGCATCTTACATTCAACGTCATCATTGAGGGAGAAACAGCAGAAGAACTCAATGATCGTGAAAAAGAAATTTGTCAGATTTTTAACAATGAACTCGATTGTGAAGTTATCACAGAAAACGATATTGGACTTGGACTAGCTCTCAATTCCTTACCTCTTTGTTATTCGCCAGATGCCGACTACTCCACACAAAGAGCTATCAGGATTTTACGATCTGATGCAACTAAGTTTGTTCCTATCTTTGATTCCTTTCGAGGAATGAAGAATCCACTGTCACTTTTTAAATCTCGTGAGAATAATCTTGTGCCATTTTCTCTGCTTGAAAATGAGACTTCAAACCACACAGTTGTTTTGGCCGATACTGGTTCAGGTAAATCAGCCTTTGTTATTGAATCTTTGATTGCTGCAAAAAGAATGTCACCAGAGCCTCTCGTATTCATCATTGACAAGAAAAGCTCTTACTCAATGCTTTCTGAATACTTTGACGGTGATCTTACTGTTTTTGACCGCAATACTTCAGTTCCTTTCTCTCCTTTTCGTGGAATCTATGATGAAGAAAAAATCGCTTTTTTAACGAAGCTTATTTCTTCGGCCGTTCTTTTAACTTCACCCAGCTTTGAACTAGAAAGTGAGCATCAATCTGCTATCACAAAGGCACTAAAGCTCGCCTATTTAAAAAAATGTGAAAGAAAGGGACTAACTTATCTCGATGGAAAGCTTGTTAAACAAGAAACTGATGAAGAAGTCGAACTGTTGATGGAAGATTTCATCATTGAACTTGGCTCTCTTACTGATGAGAAAAATGAACGCAGTCGTGAAGTAATTGATTCCCTCTTATCAAAACTTCGTCCTTTTTATGCTGATGGTGTTTATGCCAAGTTTTTCAATGGCAGGGAAAAGAAAAAGGGCAAATCTAAGCTTTTCTATATCTACGATCTTGATGCCCTAGACTCTGATCCTGTTCTTCAAACTCTGATGACTATGGCGGTAATTGAAGAAATTCGTCGCATTCTTTCGTTGCCGGAAAATCAGGGACGCACAGGATTTCTTGTGATGGAAGAGTTTGCGATGTTAGGACGCAACAATCCGGCCTTCAGGGATTTTGCCATCGACTTTGCTGAAACCATGAGAAAGCGCGGATGCTGGCTTATCACTCTTACCCCAAGGCCTCAAAACTACTTTGAGCTAGAAGTCGGCAAGGCGTTTTGGTCAGTGGCCTCCAACTATGTTTTTCTACAAATGAACTCTGATAACGTGGACTTTATTTTAGAAAAATCATCTCTTCTTGATGAGGCCACTGGTGAGATTGTTCGTTCATTAAAAACAATTAAGGGAAAACACGCTGAAATTTTCTACTCTAACAAAAACAAAACAGTGCAGGGAGCTTTCTGTTACGCCCAAACTCCAAAGGGACGTTGGCTTAGTCCAACTAATGCCAAAGATACCAGAGAAGCACTTAACGCTCTTAAAAAGTACGAAGATAAATGGGAAGCTCTTGATTATCTTGTGAAGAACTATCCTAACTAAAACCTTCAAACTCTCTTAAGGATTTCTATGAAAAACTTTCTTTCTTTTTTCATGGCCTTTGTGGCCATGATTTCAACTGTATTTGCAAACAATGGAAATTTGGATTACCGCAATGTCGGGACTCTTTCTCCTTCTGATTATCTTTTAGGTTCTCATGGAAGAGCAAAAGATCCTGTCTTTGATGAATACCGTACCATTGACCTTAATCTGGACATTGGATTAGGGGCCGATTGTGGGCGTATTTCAATTGAAAATACCATGCGGGCCGCCTTAAAAAATATTCTCGATGCCCGTTATCTGGGTGATATGGGAAAGGATATTATGGCGGCAAGTCCGATGCTTCTTACATGTTACTTTAGCCCCACTTGGTGCAGTATTTTAAAGCACTCGCGGATTCAAAGTAATTTTCTTGCTCAACTTAGAATGAATCAGTGTAAGGCCATCGACTCCTATACTGATTCAAAAGTCAGTGAATTTTACGAACAACGTGCAGAGTGTGTTCGCAAGGCCAATCAACAATCTGGTGGCAATTTTGAACAGTCGATGGAGTCTTGCAAAAACTATTTGGATGCTGATATTTCAGACTGGTCAGGAGATGGGAAATCACCTGAAAACCGTTTGATTGAAAGTACCGCAAAGTGGGCCGGATTCAAAGGAGCAAGTGCAGATCGTGTCGTGAATCTGACTAAAGCATTTATTGGAGATACGATCATCAAGCGTGGTAGCCTAACCATTGATTATGGCCCTCACCGCGTTCAGCTTACGCCAAGAACTTATCTTATTGATGTAAAAAAAGATACCTTCGCAAAGTTGTGTGATGGAGTCGTAAAGAAGATTATCACCCAAGGAGGTTATAGAAGTAATGTCTATAAACTCATTAGTGATGATGACTTACAAAACTTAAGTGGAGGTGCCGATCATCAGTTGATTGATCGTCAAACTATCCTCTCCCTTGCTTATTTGCCCCATAACAAGCGTAATATTGCCTGTAAAAAGCTCTCCGATGCTTTGGCGATGAATGTCTTTGCAGACGATATGGGACGCACGATTGACTTTGCCTCTTCCAAGCTCACAACCAATCCACACCTTCCGACCAAGAGACAAGACGAAGCTGTACGCAAGACAAGGGTACTTAAAGATCAAATTGAAATGACTCTTGCCCTTGAAAAACAAAACTCTGAACCACTCAATGCCGTTCTCCAACAAATCAATAAAGAGGGAGAAAAATATCAACGCATTGTCGTTGATGAGGAAATGCAAATCGACCGAGGTCATGAAGTTTCAAAACGTCTTGATTACCTCTTTTTCGATTGTGCCGATGGCATCGGTTGTCACAAAGATTTTTAACTAAACTTAGGGGAAATGTATGTTTTCATCTACGGCCTATGAGGCCTTTTACAGCATTATTGGGCTTCATTTCCATGAGGCCTCGATAAAAATTATCACCTCCCAAGCAATCCTTGCTGGCATCCTGGCCTTAACTTTTGGCAGTGCTTTTTTCTTTGCCGTTTGGGGATACTTCAAACGGTATCTTCCTGGAGTCTTCGGAGGATTTCGTGGAGCAAGCCTTGGAACCTTTGTTAAATTGATTGCTTCATTCTTACTTGGAGTTTCACTCTTAAAAGTTGGCTCTTTTAGCAATGTACGAGATCACAAAAGAGTCTCTTGGCATGGTAATGACTATATCGCAACCAAAGTCATTGATTTGCAAGAACAATACAAAGTCAGCTTCCTGTTTGATGTACTTACTCAATCGGCCGAAGAAGTGGCCAATTTCATGGGCCTCGTTGTGGATAAGCTTTTTGAAAAATCCAATTCTGAACTTCATGCCCCTTCGGCTTTTTATAAAGCAATCATGTATGCAGGGTCAGTCTCGATTGAAGATCAAAGCCTACGCTCTTTAATTGATCTTTATTCAAGTGAATGTTTCGATAAAGTTATTCCACAGTTAGAAGTTGCCAAAAAAACAGATAAGATTTCAGAGTTCTTTCGCCCCTACGGCGTAGTTGATGAAGCACTTAAAGGAATCAAAATCCCAACTCAAAGTGGAGATGAAATTACTTGCTACGATCTTAAAGAAAAAGTTCAAACTGATCTTTACAACTACTCACGAAAAATTCAGGGGAAAGTTGCAAAGTATGAGGAAAATATTTCACTTAAAGTTCGACGCGACACTATCAATGAAATTTCATCCTCTGCTTTGAATAACTATTTTAACGAAAAGGCCGAAACCTACTGGCTTAACATTCAAAAAGGAGCTGAAGTTCCTTCCGGTGGCTTTGCTAAATTTCTTCTGGGATGGAAGCGAGTAACTTCATGGGATGGAGTTTTAAGCTTATTTGGCCAGGAAGACTTAGAAGGGGCCAATCTCACCGCCGAAAGGGCCTTACAGTTTAATGAATACTTAAAACGTGCCCCTCACTTAAAAGGGATGGTTAAGCTCTTTTTGATTGCTGCATTTCCATGGCTAATCTTTTTCATTTTCGCTGGAAAGTGGAAGATCGTCATTTCGTGGTGGGCGGTTTATTTTTCGGTTCTCTTATGGACTCCCTTGTGGACACTTCTCTATCACCTAATGACAACGATAGCCCTTTCTACGGACGTAATGGAGGCCTTCGGACGACTTAATGATGGAGTCTCGCTGTACTCATCAGAACTAATAACCAACAAGATCTATCAGTTTTATGCGATTTATTCTTGGCTTCAATTAGTTATAGGGCCACTACCTACCATGGTCCTTGCTTGGGGCATGTTCACTGGTTTTCTAAGCGATTCTCAGCAGGAATCTGCACCTGAAGGTATTTCGAGTGCTGTCTCCGTAGTTGGGGCCACTGTCACAGGTGGAGCAACCGCAGGAGTCGGCGCTGGTTTATCGGCAGGAGCAAAAACCGCAGCAGGCAATATGGGTTATAAACCTAGTAGAGTATCAGCGAAATAATCCTAGCTGAATCACTTTCAATTTAAAAAAAGGCATCTTTTACGATGCCTTTTTTCATCTCTTCCAATCCGAAATCTCAATTCACCAAACAACTTTAAAACTTAAGGAGACTTTTTCATGCAAAAAGAAAATACGACTGCATCCTCACCTTCGCCAAATGGCCAATCAATGATGAAAACCTTTGATGAAGGCTTCATGATGTTTATCGACATCGCACAAGAAGTATGTGTCATGGCGGCCATTGGTCTTAGTGAAACCTTCAAACTCATTTTTCGTCATTTTCCATGGAGTGCCGTGATGCTCTATGGAAGTTATCTTACTACACGGAACTTTATTTCTGGCCTACATCACCTCGTTTATCTCCATGAATCGGCACCCACTGTATTTACAATGGAAAGACTTGAATGGTGCTTTAGACTTCCTCTTTTTTATCACCACATGATTCTATTAGGACTCATTGTTTTCTTCACAAGTACAATCTTAGGTTTTCAACTTCGCTTTGTTCGCAACAAGTTTTTAAAAATATTTTCCACAGCAGGACTTACAAATGGTGTTGGCGATACTCCTAAGCTTGTTTATTTGAAACGTCTTGATAAATACCGTGTTCAGTATGACTTTGATACTAATGGTGTCGGTCTAAGTGAATTTGAAGCTAAGAAAGAGAGAATTGAATCTCTATTTAGAATGGAAATTGAATCCATAAAATCAGGTAAAAACCCTGGCCGAGTTCTTATTACTTTTAATAAGAGCAAGTTCCCTGAAAAAGTCGATTACTCTGAGTTTATAGACAGACAAGTTCTCTCTCCCCATTCATTTTATGTGGGACTTTCACCTGAAGGTGTCATCAGCCAAGATATTGCAGAATTACCTCACATGATGATTGCTGGTGCAACCAATACAGGGAAAAGTATTTTCTTTAAATCTGTACTCTATTCACTTCTTAACTCGACTAATTATCGCCATTTGCAGCTCTACATTATTGACCTTAAACGAGGGCTTGAAGCAGTTGACTTTAAAGAGGCCCCTAATGTGAAGATCGTCAAAAATATCAAGGAAGCTGTCACTTTACTTACTCAAATTAAAGCAGAAATGGATAGACGATTTGATATTTTGGAAGCACGAACTGATGGCAAAAAAATCATCGTACCAGAAAAAGATGAAGTTCCCCGTATCGTTGTAGCAGTCGATGAGGCCAGTGTTCTTTACATGAATAGAAGTCGAGATGATGTTGATTATAAAGACGTAATGCAGGCAAGACAGCTTGCTGATGATATTTCAAAATTGTCCCGAGCTGCTGCAATTCACTTGATACTAGCAACACAAAAAGTCGAAAAGAATATAATTCCTACAACGGTAACTGAAAACATTACTGGTCGTATGGCGTTTCGTGCCAATTCCTTTCATGGAAGCAATGCCTTACTTCAATCGAAAGATGCTTCTGACCTTCCTGATATTCCAGGCCGAGGTGTTTGGCGTGTCGGAAGTAAAAAAATTGTCGTTCAAGCTCCTTATATTGATGAAAAACAAATCAAGTCCCTTTGTCAGAGGATCAAGGAGAAGGTTGAAGAAAATCATCCCAATAAGAAATCTTCTTTAATTGGAGATGATGTTCAGGAGAAGGGAAATAAGGCGAGAACTAATTTTGATAATAAATTACAGGATGGACAGAATGAAAAGAAAACGAAAGAGTCGAATTGAAATTTCTAACTCCGACCTGAAGCTATTTCGCTACCTTCACTTTTTCAGGGGTGCACTAGTCGATCAAATTGCTAGAGACATTTTGCAACATTTACGCACAGATACAATATATTGGCGCTTAAAGAAACTTGAACGCTTTGATTATTTGCATGGTAAATTTACTAAATTCCATGCGAACAAAAAAGCCAGAGGTATTACAACAAAGGCGTTCAAGGAGTTTATGGCCAATGGTGATGAACAAATGGTTGAAGTGAGTAGCAAATCAGTCGATCACGATATTGAACTGATTGATATTTGCTCGGCACTTTGTTCTTTGCAAAAAGTTAAGTGTTATATTTCTGAGAATGAACTGAATACTTGGAATGCCTACTCAAAGGCATTCCAAGTAGAAGCAGCAATTAAGTTAAGGAGTGATGCCTGTATCAAAATTCAATTGGATAATGACGAGTTTTGGCTTCCTCTTGAATATGAATCAAATGCAAAGAGTATAAAACGCTACGAAGATCATCTATATCAAATTTACAGCAGACCTGATTTAGTTGCCATTTTTTATGTGTGCAAAAATATTCATGTTCAAAATGCCATACAGAGAGTGGAGGAAAGTAAATATAAGAATGAAAGGCCAAGAATCTATTACATTCTTCTTGATGAACTGAAGCAAAAACAAAGTATTGCTTTCACTTCAAGATTAGGAAAAGTGTTAGAGTTGGGAAATAAGACTGATGCACAATTTACCTCCAAGATTAAACTCGAAGACCGTGGAGCACTCTTTTCCAATGAGGTACATTAAATATTCAAAATTGTTCAGCTTTCTGGCCGGTACGCAAGGCCCTTAAATCCTGACTATATGTACTTGTAGTGCTTTTTCCTTTTTATTCTTGTATTGAACGATTCTATCTCTAATTTGTAACTCCTAACTACAATCTCCTCCTCCCCTCACTATCTCAACCGATATAGAAAGAGGAATGAATACTTAAACTCATTCCTCTTTCTTATCCAATCCAAGGAGTAGATTGTTACTTTTTTACTTTACCATTGATTATTTTGATTTTGCGAGTTTTTTCGATTTGCGTGACATAATCCCCCATGACAGCTTCGATCACATCAGCAATTTTTAGATGATTTTTGTTGCAAACTTCTTTAAAAGTTTGCCACGTTGTGACCTCACAACTGATAGAAGACACGGCCCTATCATTAAAGCCCTCGACTTCAATTTTGAGTTTGCCGCTTGCTTTAAAATAAGTTTCGTTAAGCTGACCGATCAAATCCTCTAGGACGATGGAAATTTTTTTAAAGCCCTCAAGGTCACATGCTGCCTTAAAGTTAGCTCGTCTTTCTTTTGAAACATTGATAGGCGCTATCATCTCTTGACGTTCTAATAAGGCCCTTAGGTTTTCTCTTGTCGTGTTTGCATCTACTAACATCTTGTCATTTTCACCTTTTCATTTTGACTTAGCAATTATTTTCTTAATTTAAAAAGTATTATAATTTTAATTGATTTTATATTAAATTTTTAATATAATTATTCCAAGAAATACCGATAGGCTTTTAAGTCAAATACAAAGGGGAACAAATGAAAAAGTTAAGAGTTGAAATTCAAGAAAAATTAGAAATGAATAGCTTCAATGCTCAACACTTAGAGCATAAGGGGCGAATCTACAAAGTCAGAACTTGGAATCATAACGCGTTTTTAATTACTGACCTCACCAATGCAGGGAAACGGGGAACAACTTGCAGTGAGCTTTCAGTCAATGCCAACTATGACGCCCCAGATTGTGCCATCTGGAATGAACTTCTAACCGATCACCTGACAGAATTATTTGAGGCCGCAACAAATAAGGCCTTACCCTCAGAATTAGAAAAAGAAAATTTTAAATTTTATTTTAGAGAGGTTGAATCAAAAAGACTTTTGGCGGTTGATCTTTCCACCATAAAACCACTTACAGAAGAACCTAACAAATGGACTCTTCCCCATGTAGTTAGGGCCTTAATAAATGGACAATATGAGGGGCTTCGTTGCAAGTATCGACACCTTGACGACACTTGCCAAGATTGTGGAGCCGGAGAAATCAAAGACCCAGTTAAATTTGTGAAAGGTATTATCGAAGACCCTTCAGGTTGGTGGGTGAACAAGGACGGGCACGGCATTGTTACAGTTTGTTGCCATACGTTTGACTCAAACGAGTTTAGGCCTGTAATTACTCCCATTAGTAAGCGGACAAAGAAAAAGGAAACTCCACAAATTCAAAGAGAGATAACGGACGAAACAAAAAAAGAACTTCCATCATTTGATGCTGAAAATCTAACAATTGAAGAAGCTAAACAAGTTTTAAAAACTGAAGGTGTCTTCATTGAAGAAACAACCACAGCACCAAAGAAGGCCGGAAAAAAGCCGCGTCCAGTGTGGCAAGTTTCAGGGCGTACAAGTGGCCTAGAAGAAGCTTTTTATAATCTCGGTTGTTCTCGCCGTCGTTGGCGCGGAATGTTTTCTTTCTGGGAAGGTGATCCTACCCTAGAAATTGCTCAGGCAATACTAGAGCAAGGCCGCCTCTCCTTTGCTGAACAACAAGAAAGGAAAGAAGAAAGGGCCATCAACCGGGCCGAACGCTATGAACAGTATGCGGACAATGCTGTAAGACGTTCTAACCAACTTTATAAAACTAACAAGGCTTTACTTGACTGCATGGCAGGGACTCCAATTTTAATTGGTCATCATTCAGAAAAACGCCACAGAAGAGATTTAGAAAAAATTGATAACAGAACAAGAAAAAGTATCGAAGAGGATAAAAAAGCAGAACACTATCAACGTCGAATTTCTCATATCAACTGGAAAGTAGAAAAACAAAAACACAATCCTACCTATCTAAATAACCGCATTGAGGAAAACGAAGCAAGACTAAGAAAGATCGAAAAAAATAAAAAGTGGTTATCGGATTATGAATCAAGAAAGCAAGAAGTCACCGACAAGCTAGATTATTTTAAAGGTCTTTTAAATGAAGTCATGCAAGAGAGGGTCGAGAATGGGAAAGTAATACCTTCCCCCTCTACAATCTCAAAAGGCGATCTGGTTAAGTACAGAGGCACTTGGTATCCAGTCGTTAGAGTAAATCAAAAAACTGTCACTTTAAAAAATTGGATTTGGGAAAGTGGGCAATGGAAAGCTGCATACGCTGATATTACAGACATAAAAAAGCCAACAGCAAAGGCGGTGGCCTGAAATGAAAACAACTAAAAAAGTCTTCAACAATTTACAGACAATGGATAAAGCCCTGGCCAATGTCCAAGGTGGTATCTTTAAAGTCATAGCGGCAAGGGAACAAAACAAAAATTCGCTTGATGATGATATGTCAGAAACGTGGGCCAATTTTCGGACGCAAATGCAAGAGCTTCAAGAGGAAGTAAAGAAGGTCATGGTCTGCATTACCTCTGAGGATGGCAACCAATGAAACGGGTCTATCATTGTAGTCAATGTGACCACGCAGGGGAGGCCAAGAAGAAGCCAAAAACACTAGAAAAGTGGCTCTGTTTCTTCGGCTTCTTTCCTCTGCTCTTTTTTCCTCTATGGTTCATCTTTTGGCTACCATTTGCCATTTGGTGCCTCTTCAAAAAATCAAGTCCAATCTGTTCCAATTGTGGCTGGACTCATCCCGTGCCTGTTTCATGTTTAAGGCCGGAGTCTCTCAAATATACAAATGCGCCTCTACATCAATACTTAGACAAATAAACAACCACTAACCCATGGAGGAAACCATGCTTAAATGGACTAACACATCAAAAGACGATCAAAAAAGACTTAAGGCCATCACCATACTACTAGACAATGATGAAAGGCTTGTTCGTTTTCTCTTTCATTCAACAAAGTCACAACTTTCAACAACTCCCGAAATATTGAAAGCAAAAATGAAATGTTTTAGTTCTGGTGAGCAAGTTCTACTTCTGATTGCGATGGATATTTGGGGCACTTATGGGGGGATACACTTTGATGACCTTTACACAAATTTAAGTCCTAACTCATTTAAAAATTGTATAACTGCTCTTGCTTTCATTAAAAACAATCTTTATCGCTAACTCTTTTTCAATCTAATTCACTCTAATTTTCGGATAGATCAGCCTCTCCATTTCCTAATCATCTAAATACTAAGGACATTCAAATGAAATATTTCACCATCTCAGACGAGTTGTGGATTCGTCTTGCTCGTTACTTACCCAATTATCAACCATCAACAAAAGGAGGTCGTCCAAGACTTGATCTTAAAAAAGTTTTTGAAGGTATTTTATATGTCAAAGGCAACAGAATCCCTTGGCGCGAAATTCCACAAGAATATGGCTCCAAGACCGCACTCAATGACTACTATTGCGAATGGAAAAAAACTGATGTTTTAAAAACATGGCAACAAGAAGGCCTACTCTCAACACCTGAACTAATCGCTATCAATCTCGCCTAGCCCCCACCTCTCTTCCACCTAATTCCTCTTCAATCAAAACGACCCAAAGGACATTCACATGAAATCGAAAAAAAAACATTCAAGTAATGGAGAAGTAAACCTATTGCATGGAGACTGCAAAAAACTCCTAAAAGCAATTAAATCTAACAGCATTGATCTTGTTGTGACTTCTCCACCTTATGACAATTTGAGGACATATAACGATCAAAAACCTTTCACTTTTGAAGATTTCAAAGAAATCGCTAACGAACTTAAAAGAATTCTCAAGGATGGTGGCACTATTGTTTGGATTGTTGGTGATGCTGTCTTAAAAGGAAGTGAAAGCGGCACAAGTTTTCGTCAAGCTCTCTACTTCAAGGAAGTAGGCCTTAATATCCACGATACGATGATTTATCAAAAGAGTGGTTTTCAATTTCCAATGACAAATCGTTATCAGCAAGTTTTTGAATATATGTTTGTTCTCACCAAAGGAAAACCAAAAACATTCAACCCGATCAAAGACAAAGAAAATAAATGTGCGGGAGAGAAGGTAAAGGGTACAGAAAGACAGCGTGACGGTTCTCTGACTTTGAAACGAGTTAAGAATGTTGGCAAGTTTGGAATGCGGACAAATATCTGGCAAATCAATAACGGTTATATGAAAACGACTACAGATAAATTTGCATACGAACACCCGGCCATGTTCCCTGAGCAACTTGCAGAAGATCATATTCTCTCATGGTCAAATCCAAACGATACAGTTCTTGATCCTTTTATGGGAGCTGGAACAACTGGCAAGGCCTGTAAAAAATTAAATAGAAACTTTATCGGCATCGAGCTTGATTCTTCTTACTTCCAGCTTGCTGAAAAGCGAGTCAGTTAATTCTACAAAAAATAAAAAACAATCAGGAGGTTCCAATTATGGAGCAAGAAAAAACTACACCTCAAACGACCAAAAAAGTGCAACTCAATACTGTGCCAATTAGAGTTCATAAAACGACCGCAAAGGCCCTTAAATCAATTCTCACCAAGCTGAATAGAAAACCACTTGGAAGAAAAGTTAAGCATGATGACGTTATTCAAAAATCACTCTCACTTTTAAATGATGAGCATATTGAAGAGATCAAACATGCAACGCTTTCAAATTCCGACCGGCTAGAAATTGCGTATCAGGAGTATTGTAAGGCCAACGGACAAGTTACTAAGGATGAATATTTTGGGCTTCTTTTAATGCAAAATTCTCTCTCTCAGGGCCAATTGTAAAAATAGTCATTTTCACCTCTGTAAGCTCTTAATTTCACACCCCTTTCACCCTCAATTTTTTTCACCCGAGGTCATTTTCCGACCTCTCAAGCCCTAAAGGAACTGATATGATAAATGTAGAAAATACTTCTTCATTTTTAGAATATGAAAATGAAGAAGATTCGCTCTTTAACAATTTGAATAATAGTGAACAGCTAGAAGACGAGAAAGAAACAAAGAAAAAACTATCGAGTGTATTTGATAGGATTTTCAATCGAGTTGAAAGAATACTTGTTATTTTGCAACATGAGTATCTTAGTGAAGTAGAGGCCGCTAGTTATCTAAGGCTCTCCGATCCTGAAGGTGAAGGGAAAAATACAATTAGAAACTATGCCTTACGCGCAAAAATTCTCGCGTTTGCAAAGATTGGTAGAAACGGACTCATTTTCACAAAAACTGACCTCGACAATTTCCTTCGTTCAAAACGAGTTATTAGTCACAGGGATGTTTAATGGAGTTCGTTTATGCACAAAATAGAAATACCGATTGATTATAAACCTAAGTTTGAAGTTTCCTACCGTTCTGGCCGTGGGCGATATTTTTTAACTTACTTTCTTCCAAAGTGTACTTCAAAAGTTTCCATCACTTTACCTCCTGAGATTCAAACGCGAGAGGATGCCGAAAAATTTAAAGATCGTAAAAATACTGATCTTTTAAAAGGGATTCTTAATGATCGAGAGTACGAAAAGTACAAAGCATCTCATGGAAATAAGATTATTACTTTTGAAGAGGCCTTTAAAATTTATCTTACTATTGATACTCATATCAAAGGTAAAAAAACTCAGGAGGCCGATAGCTACTGTGTTCGCAAATCATTAAAGTGGTTTGAAGAACTCAAAGACAGCAAAGGTAAAAACAAGGTTAAAAATCTCACTGATATTGAACAAGATCATATCATCAAGTATAGAAGTTTTTTGTTGTCCGAAGCAGAGCTTAGAAAAAGCGCAGAAGAAAGCTTTAAAAGAAAGTCTGCAAACATTAAGGATGCTGACGCTTTCGATGAAATGAAAAAACTTTCAAGATCAGTAGGACTTTCCTACGCAACGGCAGAAACAAAACTTAGGCGTTTATTTACTTTCTTTAACAAGTTAAAAGAAAACAAATTTTTGACTTACAATCCTTGTGATGAAGTCAAAAAGATTACTCCCAAAAAATCAGACCGCGTTCGCTCCTCTTCACCAACAACCAGAGAAATCGGACAAATTCTGGATGCTCTGTCGTACCCGAGACATAGTTTACAAAATATACCGGAGACATAGTTTACACTTCTAAATAAATCAGTCGGTTATAATTTCCTAATAACAGGAGGTTATGATGAGCTGGAAGGAGTGTAGCGTAATGGATGAAAAACTGAAGTTTATTGCTCGGTACCTTGAGGGTGAAACGATCACTTCTCTCTGCAAAGAGTTTGATGTTTCAAGAACAACTGGCCACGGACTTATCAAGCGATACAGAGAAATGGGATCAGAGGCCCTCGTTGCTCAAAATAGAGCACCTAAAAGATACGCTAACAAACTCCCAATACAAGTTGAAGCCTTGATTCTTGATCTTAAAAGAAAATATAAGAATTGGGGTGCTCCTAAGATCAGAGAAAAAATCATCAAAGCTTT